>Ga0307929_1002095_pt1 | contig 13567 bp, 7 predicted proteins | sample AceLakmetage1330_FD_203160 | JGI IMG/M metagenome (GOLD analysis project Ga0307929, IMG submission 203160) | Saline water microbial communities from Ace Lake, Antarctica - #1330 | ecosystem: Environmental > Aquatic > Non-marine Saline and Alkaline > Saline | place: Antarctica: Ace Lake...
GCAAACTTTAAATGTCAAAGAACCCAACTCTCCAAATATTGAACACGTATGTATCTTGATTTTTGAAATAATTCCGACACTGACAAGTAAAATGCGATTCTCTTAAATGCTTAACTTAATGGCATTAGGGTAGAGGGGGAGGTGAATCGGGCGCTTCGCGCCCGATTCACCTCCCCCCAATTAGCCCGTGGGCGGGGTCATTTCAACCAAAATACAAAGCGCAACGGAGTATTAATGGGAGAAATCTATTCCCCACTTTCACCCATCCATATAAAAACCTACACCTCGGTTTATTGGCTGCTTAAAAATTTAATTTCCAATAATATAAAAGCATTGGAGGATAAGAAGATTCTTGCAAATGCCATTTTTATTCAGGAGAAAACAAATTTCAATTTGGTGTTATCTGATAGCGATGTGGAAAAAGTGATTTTTAAGCACCAGGAAATTCCGACCCACCTCATCGAAGATATTGCCAAAAATGAAGACCGAAACAATTTTATTGCACAATACTATTGCGACAACAAGACGGAATTTGGCAAAACCATTATCTTTCTCGATCGCTGGTATCAGTGTCATACCGTAGAAAATTACCTGAATAAAATGGCCGGTAAAGAAATTGCAAGCTCGATTTTTTCTTATGTAGATAGCCATAAAGACATACATTATATCAATAGTCGAACAGCCAATCAAAACGAAATTAATTTGGAGCGGTTTAGAAACGGGGAAGTTGAAGTTTTGCTAAATGTAAAGATGCTGACCGAGGGTGTGGATGTGCCTGACGTTAAAAGTGTTTTCCTGACGCGCGATACCAATTCCCACATCTTATTTACACAAATGGTGGGCAGGGCTTTGCGTGGCGAAGGTGCCGGCGGCAATAAAACGACTGCCAATGTTGTGTTGTTTTCGGATAACTGGAACAGGCATATACATTTTGCCAGCAACAGGCTCTTTGGTGGTAAAGAAGATAACGAAATTAAAGAAAGAGGTTATCGGCCTTTGGAATTAATCCGCATTGATTTGCTGGATAAATTAGAACTCGAATATCAAAATCAGAATTATGAAAAAAGTGTTTTTGAACTAATCCCCATCGGGTGGTATGTTGTAGTTTACACAGATTCTTTTGAGGATGAAAATCAGGATCAGGAAAATACCGAAAGCTTTGTTGAAAATGTAATAGTGCTGGATCAGGAAGAATTTATTTTCCAAAAGTTTATTCAGGAGTATGCTTTTTATCATAAAAACATGGTTTGGGAAAAGGAAGTGCTGGACTTTGAACTTGCCGAAAAACTGATAGTGCAATTCTTGGAATTGAATGGTTTAATTCCAAACAGGGCAAGCACTAGCAAGCTCATTCAAATTGCACGACATTTGGGTCAAAACAACACCACGCCCGATTATTTCACTTTTGAACAAAAGAACGATATCAACCTAATGACGTTCGTGGTGGCTATTCGGGAGCACAACTATGGCCGCGACCAGGCTGAGGATTATCTGGCCTTTGAATACGAAAAAACAGAGAACCCGTTTTTAAAGGTCATGTTCCCAAGCTATGAAGATTTTTACCGGGCTTATGAATATGAGGATAATGTTTACAGAAGAAGGAAAAGAGGGAATATCAAAATTTCGGAGGCCAGCCAGGAGATTAAAGTACATCGTTTGGCGAACGAAGAAATTAGGAGAATCGTGTTCTCACGCGACGGGCACAAATGCTTGTGTTGTGGGAAAAGCAATAATCTTCAGATCGATCATATTATTTCCTTCAAATTGCAGGAACCCGATGATGATAATCCCGATCTGTATCAAACGCTGTGCGGTGTGTGCAACCGCGAAAAAAGTTCGAATGCCTACAATTATCGCATTACTAACTATGATCCCGGTAAAATGTCGGTAGAGAATGTTTTGACAACGCCCCACGAAGACCCGGGATATTATTTTACAAGGATGATAAATTACTATTTTAAAACAAATGCTGTGCAGCCCGAATCCCTTAAGGCTATTAGTCATGGAAGTGCTGTGTGGATGGCAGCCCTAAAATACGGTGTTGATCCGGAACAAAGCATTTTAAAGGAAAAAGAAGCGTTGATAAAGATCATCAGATCAAAAAGCTATCGGCTAAAGAATATCGAGATCGTTGCCAAATAAAATTACTATGGTTAATTAGTGCAATTGGATAATACGATAACTGGTACAAGTAGTAATGCTAATTTGTTCGTGTAGCATGATTTGAGATATTATTTTTCGCCAAGGAATTAAAAACACAAAATCCTGCTGATGATAATTATCACTTGAAAAGATCGAAATATTATAACAATTCAACTGTTAGAAAATATTTTTCTCATCTACTTTTCTTAAAGAGCCCATAAACAGCCAGCTCAAATATTTAGCTATCTATATATGAGGGACTTAGATTTTGTTTCTGACATTTCTTGATGTACATTTGCTCCATCAACAAATCAAATTATATTAATGGAAAACAAATATGCACTTCTGGCCACCTACACCTACCCGCACGAGGCGGTGTTTATTCAATCAGCACTCGTGGCCGGGGATGTTCCATTCATCATTCAGCACCACAAAGCACTCATTCAAAATTCGTTTTACGCCAACCCTGAGATGGTAAAGCACATTTTTGTCGAAAAATGTTATTTGCAAAAAGCCTTTCAAATCCTTAATACAATCAAGATTGATCTGCATATTCAAAATCGCTGCAACTTAATTCACAGCAGCGATACCGCTGCCTCCATTCCATCCACCAAGGCCGAAAAAGGATTTTGCTTTACCTGTTACGCCCTTATGGTTTCATCGCTTGGAGCCGTAATCTGGGCCATCCTGCATTCGCTACAGTGCTTTTATTAAAGACCCTGCTCCTACTCCACCAGCAATTTCTTCACCGCAGAATAGTTGCCACCGGATAAGCTCACAAAATAAACACCCGGCTTGAATCCGGATACATTGAGTGTAATTTCTTTTTGAAATGGGTTTGATATTAAACTTTTACTAAAGACCGACTTACCCTGAATATCTTTCACTTCTAACTGCAGCTTTTTATCTAAGCTTTCACTCTTCCAAAAACCAATATGCACCTCTTGTGAGGCCGGGTTGGGCGACAGGGAAGTAATGTACAAAGGCTTGTAACTTGCTTCTTTTACAAGGGGAAACTTAGGTGTACCCACCGCCAGAAAATCGATAATGGAAACCCTGTCCTGGCCGCCACCGCCACAGGCCACTACTGCAACCTGAGCCTCGGCGGCATAATCGAAGAAAATGGGTGTACTCGTCAATTCGTAGCCTGTGCCATCGTGCAGAAGGTGGGCATTTCTATTGTCCGTTGGTCCGGTAAGCACCAGTGGAAGCCCCTCAGCATCAAAGCGAATTTGCGAGGGTGCGCCAAAAGCCGGATATGAAGTGGTGCTGAGTAAATCGCCCGTGCGGGGATCGATGTTATAAATAATGTGGGAATCGCTTAAATGTACAATCGAAATCTCATCCTTCACGGCGTTATAAGCCAGGCGGATGGGTCCTGAATTTCCTGCATTAAAAGTACCAATATGCGAAGAGTTGGCTCCATCAATGGCGATAACGCTATAGGTATTATCAGAATAATTGGTAACCACGGCATAGCTGCCATCAGCATCAAAAGCAATTTGAAGCGGGAAGTCGCCCACATCAATGGTGGCCACAATTTCCTGACTTTGGGTATCGATAACCTTCACATTATCATCAAAACTGGCGGCAACCAAAAGATATTCTCCGCCCGGCGAAACTTCCACAGCACTGCGCACACCGAAGGCCGCCCAGCTTACGCCGATAATTCCGCAGGGGATGGTTTTTTCGTTCACACTGTTGGCACCGTCCAGTTTAACAAAAGAAATGGAATTGCTTTTCAGGTTTCCGATATACGCATACGAATCATCAGGAGCGATGGCAATCATCATCGGGCGTTGGCCTGTTGCCACGGTGCTAATCATCGTGTTGCTTTCGAGGTCGATAATTTTAATTGTATTCAAATCATAACCCCCAACAATGGCGTAATGGCCGTCATGGGTTATTTCCACCTCATAGCCGGCTTCTCCAATTTCGATTACATCCTCAACCAGGCAACTATCGATATTAATGATCGAAACATTTTCGGAGAGATTATTAACAAGCACAGCCTTGGTGCCGTCAGGATTGATGGCCACGCAATAAGGCACATCGCCTTCAGGCATCTCGCCCGAGGGTCTTCTACCCCGGTAATCCACGGTAGCAGGATCGGAAAAATCGAAAAACGCCGGGCCTTCATAACGCCCCGGGTCGATGCCGGCAGCTTGGTAAGCTGTGGGAGATACGGCTCCGAGATATTGGCTGTTGCCCCAGTGATAGCCTTTGATCAGTTCCGATTCAAACTCAAAAACTGTAAACCTGAACTGGCCGCTGATAGCATATTGGTGGTCGAAGGTATTGTCGCACCAAAAGGCCGTTTGTGTAAAAGGAAAGAGGCTGTAGTCTTCGCTGGCAAAACGCACCAGCGCCGTTTGATTTCCATTAACACCCAAAAAGGCTTTGTTACCATCGGAATTAACGGCTATGCCCCCACCCCATATTCCGAGGCCATCGATAGTTACCGATTTTGAAACTTGAAAATCATCAAAATCAATTTGATAAATTATAGTAGGATTGGTATAAGATGCGGCAATGAGAAAATTTCCATCACCCGAAAAATTTAACTCGGTAATACTTGCCAGTCCATCAATTTGATTTTGCAAGTTTCCGGTGGAAATATCATAAAGCAGGATGGCATCATCGAAGTTGCTGGTAACAAGGCTTTGGTCATCGGGGCTGAGCAAAAACTGGTGCCAGACATAATAAAACCGACCGCTGCCCGAAATCATATTTGCCGAGCGCAGGGCAATGGGGAAATTATTGATAGAGCTAATATGAACCAAATTTTCGAGATCGATGACTTCCACTACATTATCCACATCACAGCCTACGAAAGCCTTAGTACCATCGTGGCTAACTTCGACCACAGCAGGCTGCTCGCCTGTAGGAAAAGCTGCCACTACACTAAAGTCGGACAGGCTGATAACAAAAACCGAATCGGCAAAAACGCAGGGCACAATGGCGTAATCATCGGTGCAGGCTACATCCACCGGAAAAAAGCCCACGCTTATATTGGCCACCACATCCATAGTTTCCACATCAAAAATGGTAACATTATTAGTAAGGGCATTGGCTTGAAGCAAATAAATTCCATCACCCGAATAAGCCATCCTGTGAGCATAATCGCCCTCGGGGTCTATGCCCGGATTAAGATGATTTACCGATGCCCTGAGAATCTGGGGATTCAAAAAGTCAGCGATGCTTTTTTCGCCATCCACAATCAAACGTTCATGCTGCGGATCGCCATTTTCCGAAAATCCACTATTAGAGGTACTCTGTGCAAAAGCACCAAGCATCAAAAAGCTAAGAAGCGTAAAAAGGAAAAAATTTTTCATAATCGTTCGTTTTATATTTTTCATCCGCAAAGCTAAAATCATTTTTCGTTTTCTTTGCAGAAATTAGCAACAAAGACAGATGCACGAATTTGTGAAAGTATTTTTAAAGCCGGGACGCGAAAAGTCGATCCAGCGGTTTCATTTATGGATTTTTTCGGGAGCCATCGCCGGCATCAAGGGCAAGGCCACCGAGGGAGATATTGTAGAAGTGGTGGATTCGAAGGGCAATTATCTGGCCACCGGCCATATCCAAAACGGCTCCATTACCGTCAGGCTCTTTTCGTTTGAGCAAACGGATGCGAAGAAAGATTTTTGGACCACTAAAATCCGTCAGGCTCTGGAATTGCGGAAATCCCTGGGCTTCACGGATAATCCCGAAACCAATGTTTACCGCCTGATTCATGGCGAGGGCGATGGCCTGCCCGGATTGATTATCGATATTTACAAGGACGTAGCCGTAATCCAGGCGCACTCGATTGGGATGTGGCAGCAGCGCGCCATGTTTGCCGAAATTTTGAAGGATCTGTTTGGAGAAAAACTGGTGGCTGTTTATGATAAAAGTGATTCGAGCCTGAACACCGCCGAAGAAGAAACGGGTGGAGAATTTTTGCTTGGCGAATCCCAAAATGTGGTGGTCAGCGAATATGGAAACCAGTTTGAAATTGATTTCAGAGAAGGCCAAAAAACGGGCTTCTTCATCGACCAGCGCGAGAACCGACACCTGCTATCGCAATATTGCCAGGGAAAACGGGTGGCCAATCTTTTTGCCTACACCGGAGGCTTTTCGGTGTATGCCGCCCGTGGCAATGCCAGGTTAATCGATTCGCTGGATGCCTCGGAACGGGCGATGAAGCTGGCACAGAAAAATATGGAACTCAACTTTGAAGCCAGCCCACAGCATCGCTATTTTACCCAGGATGCCTTTGGCTTTTTTAAGGATGCCAAGGAAAAATACGATGTCATCGTACTCGACCCACCCGCCTTTGCCAAGCACAAGCAAGCCCTGACCAATGCTCTGAAAGCCTACCGCCGCCTAAACGAGGCCGCCATGAATTGCCTTACTCCGGGTGGAATTCTTTTTACCTTTTCGTGCTCGCAGGTAGTGAGTAAAGAAGATTTTAGAACCGCACTTTTTTCGGCTGCTGCCGCCACCGGACGCAGTGTAAAAATCCTGCATCAACTCAACCAGCCCGCCGACCATCCCATCAATATTTATCACCCCGAAGGCGAATACCTAAAGGGGCTGGTGCTATTTGTGGAATAAAGGCGAACACAGTTACACCGTGAATTGTGTAGAAAGCGGAGCAGTCTTATAAAATTACGTACTATGACTTGGCAGTATTCACGGTGTGACTTGATTTGATATCAGATTTTCGATTTTCGATTTCAGATGTGGTTCGGACATCTTACATCGGACATCTTACATCGGACATCTTACATCGGACATCTTACATCGGACATCTTACATCGGACATCGGACATCTTACATCGGACATCGGACATCTTACATCGGACATCTTACATCTTACATCGGACATCTTACATCTTATATCGGACATCGGACATCTTACATCGGACATCTTACATCTGAGAAATCCCGTCCATCCCCTTTAGTTTTTTAAGGGTAAACCACACCGATATTAATGCCGCCGACCAGTTGATAGCGGCAACGCCCCACCAGATGCCCTGCAGCCCCAAACCCAAGAGGTTGGCAAAAAACCAAAAAATAAGCACCGGCATTACAAGCTGTCGATATAGCCCGATCCAGATGGCAAACATGGGTTTTTTGAGGCCTTGCAACACGGCAACCGAAACATTCATCAGCACATAAGAATTGAAAATGACGGTAGCAATTTTTAGATATGTAGCACCAATATCGATTACCGCCTGGTCGGTGGTGAAAAGCTGCATTAGGTGATCGGACAAAAGAAATACCCACACCATGCCCGCCGACATGATAAGAATACCGTATTTGATATTTTTGCGATAGGCCTCCCTCACGCGATCGAAATGACCGGCACCAAAGTTTTGCCCTACGATGGTGAGTACTGCTATGTTAAGCCCGATGGTGGGCAAAAGTGCAATCTGTTCGATGCGCGTGGCTATGCCATAAGCAGCCACGCCATCGTTGCCAAAACGTGCCACAAACCAGGTAATTATAAAAATACCCAGAGCTATCGCCATCATATTGATGCTGGCCGGAAAACCCTGCTCCGCGATTTCTTTGAAGTACTTTTTGCGTGGCCTGAAAAGCTCGATCTCTATCAGCGCAAATAGCTCGGTGCGCCGCACGCGGTAGCCCATGTAAAGGGTTCCCCCAATTTGGATGATAACCGTTGCCAGCGCAATACCGGCGATGCCCAAGCCCGGGATGCCAAAAGCCCCAAACATCAGCAAGGGATCAAGGCCAAGATTGAGTATGGAGCCTACCACCAAAAAATTGCGAAACGAAACGGTATCGCCACGCGATGAAAGAATGCCATTGAGGATGCCATTAAGTAAAAAGGTAACGGTGCAAATCAAAATAACATTCATATATTCCAGTGCCAGAGCCAGGTATTCGCCCTCCGCATTCATAAACTTAAAAAGATAAGGGACGATAAGATAACCCACGATGGCCAAAATGATGGACAACAGGAAACCAAAAACCAGTGCCTGCCGGGCATACCATTTGGCCGATTCCTCATCGCGCTTACCCAGCGCGTTGGAAATAAGTGCGGTGGTGCCTGTGCCTATGCCCATGCCCACCGAAAGGATGATAAAAAACACCGGAAACGAAATAGCCAGCCCAGCCTGGGCAAGCGTTGAGATTTGGCCAGCATACCAGGTATCCACCACGTTGAACATGGTATTAAAAAAGAAACCTATGCTGGTAGGGATGGCCAGCTTGCGCACAAGCGCAGGTATCGGGGTTTCGATAAAATCGAGTTTGGGGGGCATTCAATCCGCTTTAGTGATAATAATTATTTATTAAAAAAATAGTCCGCAAAAGTAGCCAATTTGCAAACTCAATTAAAAATCCGAAGGGATGCAAAGTTTTATCCATAATATTAACAATAAGTGTCCTTTTGGCCTCCATGAACAAGATTAACAAGGTTAATGTTTATATGTAAGAATCTATATATGTTTAAAACTTTCATCTATGAAAATAATTTATACACTTGCCCCAGTTATGTTTTTTTCGTTAAACCCATACACCCAACAGTTTGCCTGGAATGAAAACAAAATTTATTAAACTGTAATAAAAATCATTACGCCAACACCGCTCGCCTGAACAGGCGCAAAAACAAGATTATCCTACCTTAATCTTAGATGTGTTCGCCGTTCACTGTTCAAAAAACAAATTATCCTATATTGCTTGGTACATTTCGCCCTGTAATATTCCAAAGCATGATAAGGTATTTTGCATTTCTATTGATTTTTTGCACTTTTTGTTTTTATAGCCTTACGCTTTTTTCGCAAAACTTGGGACAAAATGAAGCTATGAGCCTGGGCAAATCCTTTTTCCAATCTAAACTAAAACAAACCGGGAATACCCGAACCTTTTCCGGAATCGCGCAATGCCAACTTATTTCTTCAGGTGATAAAAACCTCTACTATATCATAAATTTTGAAGAGAACGGTTTTGTGATCATATCCTCTGATAAAAGGTTTTATCCCATCCTGGCTTACGCCTTCGATGGAAATTTTGAAATGGATAAGATTCCTGAAAATTGCAATACCTGGCTTAAATCCTGGGAAAGTCAGATTTGTTATGCTTTGGAAAATGACAATGTTCAATTAGCAAATTATTCCAAGGCCTGGGGTAGTATAACCAGCGAATTAAACGCAAGAAAAGATGCCAAAGGGATTTTGCCGCTAACCACCGGCAAGTGGTCGCAGTCGGCACCGCACAACCAAATGTGCCCTGCTGATGCCGAGAGTTACGATGGACATGCACCGGTGGGTTGCGTGGCTCTGGCCATGTCGCAACTCATGTATTATTACCGTTTTCCGCTTTCGGGCGCGGGCACGGTGCTTTACACGCCGCCCTATCAGTTTGGTGTTTATGGGCCGCAATATGTAAATTTTGCCGAAGCTGTGTACCAATGGCCTGCCATGAGCGACCTCTGTCGCGAAACAAACGATGCCATAGCGCAACTGTGCTATCACGCCGGCGTAGCTGTCGAAACCGGATATATGCCCGAATCGTCAGGAGCCAGCATCAACAACGTGAGTGATGCCTTTACCGGACATTTCAACTATTTGGCCGATGAATATCTGCAAAGGGCAGATGTTGATAGCACCGCCGCCTGGACTGCAATACTTATCGAAAATCTTGAAAACAAACAGCCCGTGCTTTACCGGAGTTCGATGGGCTGGGGCGGTCATGTTTACCTTTGCGATGGCTATCAGGATTCTACACATTTCCATTTTAATTGGGGATGGGGAGGCGCGTATAACGGATATTTCTTCATCGACAACCTGGTGCCGGGTGGCATAAATATCAATAGCGGCCAGGGTGCCATTTTTAATATTTACCCCGATACCACGCAGTTTGAATTTCCTGATTATAATATTAATAATGAATTACTAACCAATAATGTGGGGAGTTTTGAAGATGGGAGTGCTAATTTGGATTACCTGCCCGAGACTCAAAAATCATGGCTGATACAACCTGACAGCAGCGAAATTACCAACATATTGCTGGAGTTTACTTTTTTGGATACCGAAAGCGATGTTGATAAAATTAAGATTTATGATGGCTCATCGGCAGCGGCTCCGCTTTTGGCCGTCGTGAGCGGCAACAATCTCCCGCCATCGTTCAGAAGTTCAGGCTCGGCACTATTCTTAACTTTTGAATCAGATAATCAAAACCAAGCTCAAGGCTTTCATGCCAATTATTACGGCTACCACCTTCCCTTTTGTGAAACAATTCCAGAACTCACGGATCCTTCCGGCGTTTTGGAAGATGGAAGCCGCTACCATCCATACATCAGCAATACCAATTGTGAATGGCTGATTGCGCCCGAATTATCTCCCATCGATTCCATCGCACAGCTTGCACTGCATTTTTACCAGCTCGATCTGGCCGAGGGCGATACACTCTTTATGTATGACGGGGAAAGTGCTCAGGCTCCGCTCCTGGGCAAATTTGCCGGTGGCAGCCTGCCCGGCGATCTGATTACTTCAGGCAACAAATTGTTTTTGAATTTTATTACCGACAGTGCCGCTACCAGCCAGGGCTGGGCAGTGGGCTGGGATTATATCCTTCCTGAATATTGCCACGACACACTCTATTATTCGGCCAACGCAGATACGCTTTCCGATGCCAGCGGCGAAAAAAATTACATCGAAAACACCGATTGCTATTATTTAATCGAAGTAGCCGATGCTGACGAAATCACCCTCACTTTCACGGATTTTGAAGTGGAAGCCAATTATGATTATCTCGAAATATTTCATCTTTCTAATCCAAACCAACCGATCGATAAATTCTCAGGCTTCACGCTACCCCAATCCAAAACCTATACCGGCAAGCAATTTCTGCTTCATTTTCACAGCGATTACCGCGACAATTTCCAGGGATGGCAGCTTGTTTATCAGGCCTCCACTTCGGTAATTTCCGAACGGGAAAATGAATTTACCATTTATCCCAATCCTGTTTCAGATTTTCTAATCATTGATTGTCCAATTAAAAACAACGAAAATTTTTATTACCAGATTTATCACCCCAATGGAAGTTTACTGCATTCGGGTCAGGCAAGTTCGCTGCCTGCTCACCTCGATTTTAGCAGTTACAAGCCGGGTGTTTATTACCTCTTTGTTAAATTTGATCAAAATATCATTACAAAAAAAATATTGAAACTTTAAACTTATAAGTTATGAAAACAAATCTTATACTCCTTTTCAGCCTTGTTTTTTTTGCTGTAATAAATGGCTATTCGCAGGAAGACAAAGCCCCGATCGCTGTAAATGATTACGTCGAAGCAATGGCTCTCGAAACCATCGAAATTAAAGTTCTGGAAAATGATTATGCCTTCGACAATCATCCATTTAAAGTCCTACATGCTTTTGGTGGCGAAAATGGCGACCTGGTTAAAACCGATACTTCCATTTTTTATACACCCAATATTAGTTTCCAGGGCGTGGATTCATTAATTTACAGTATTAAAGATCTGGAGAATAATCTGGTTTCCGAATTTGCCAAAGTTTACATTACGGTTAATAATGAGGGTTTCATTTTTTTGGATGTCAACGAGGTGAGATGCCGAATTAATTCCTGTGGCTTGCAGTACTGGAATATGGGTTCAGTGTCCGATCCTATTTTTAATTACGAGGTCCCGGCAGGCTCTGGAAATTATACTATTTTTTCTGAATCGCTGTGGATTGGCGGCCTGGATGAAAACAATGTGCTATGCCTCGCCGCCGATAGGTATCGGCAGTTTGGCGGAGCTGACTTTTCCGTTGGCCCCATCATGGATAGTCTGGCTTATGCTTCTGTTCCCGAATCGTTGTGGAATAAGGTATGGAAATTATCTGCGGATGAAATCGCGTGGCATCGCCAGCATTGGCAGGACGAGGGCTACGAAGCCATACAAAATATTGCCCAATGGCCGGGCAACGGAAATACAGACCTGGGTCAGGCAGCGCAACTGGCACCTTATTACGACTGGGATGGCAACGGCATTTACGATCCCCTTGCCGGCGATTTCCCAATAATTAAGGGCGAGCAATCGGTACTCACCATTGTAAACGATGCCCGGCATCCGCACAGCGAAAGCAGTGGCAAAAAAATGGGCATCGAAATACAAACCGCTTATTACGCCTACGATGAGCCAGCCGATTCGGCACTAAAATACACCACCTTTGCAAATCAACGCATCATTAATCGCTCACAAACCGCCTATCACAATGTGTATGCCGCCAACTTCGTGGATTTTGATCTGGGCTATTTTTGGGATGATTTCCTGTGTTGCGATACCCTCCTCCATTCGGCTATAATTTATAATGGTGCAGCCGAGGATGGAAACGGAGCACCGGGAGAATATGGTGCGCATCCACCGGCACAATCGTTTACCTGTCTTAACTACTCCATGGATGCTTTTGTATATTCTTCGAATTATGGTGTCCCGTCAGCCATGACCGATCCCCAATTCGACACGGAGTACTATTCGTATTTACAGGCGCTGTGGAAAGATTCCACGCCCTTTACTTACGGCGGAAATGGCTATGGGGGAGATCAAGCTATAAAACATGTCTTTTCGGGCGACCCGGTGAGTGGCGAGGGATGGACTGAGGAAAATGCCAGCAATGAACCCGGCGACCGGCGGGGAGTCATAGTTTCGGGGCCTCACGATTTTTATCCCGGCGACACCCTGCACCTTGAATATGCCCTGGTATTTGCCCGCGATTTTGAAGGCGACAATCTTTCGAGCCTCGCCCTATTAAAAAACAGAATTCAGGAGGTTCACGATTTTTATCAGAATGCCCTGGGCATCGAAAAGCCAGAGACAACAACTAAGACTGTACAGATATATCCCAATCCTTGCACAGATAATTTGTATATTGATCTTTCACAATTTCCAGCCGGTACGAAAGTTGATTTCGCTGTTTTTGATATCCTTGGCAAAAAGTTATTGAACGGAAAGTTAAATCCGGAATTAGAAAATGTGATTGATTCTAGCACCATAGATTCCGGGATTTATTTTGTCCGGCTAATAGATGGAAAAACCACCTACACCAAAAAAGTGATTAGAAAATAAATATGGGCTTATTCGTGCATTTCCGCCAAAAAAGGGCGGACAGGCGTGGCATTTGAAATAAAAATTGCATTCGTGGCATCTTTTCAATAACCATTCGTGCCATTCAAAAACAAAAAACGCTGCTAATCTTTGCGACTAACAGCGTTTTGCTTGTTGGCGGTCCGGACGAGACTCGAACTCGCGACCTTCCCGCCGAAAGCGGGACATTCTATGCCAAAAAAAAACGCTGCTAATCTTTGCGACTAACAGCGTTTTGCTTGTTGGCGGTCCGGACGAGACTCGAACTCGCGACCTTCCCGCCGAAAGCGGGACATTCTATGCCAAAAAAAAACGCTGCTAATCTTT
>Ga0307929_1002096_pt1 | contig 13553 bp, 10 predicted proteins | sample AceLakmetage1330_FD_203160 | JGI IMG/M metagenome (GOLD analysis project Ga0307929, IMG submission 203160) | Saline water microbial communities from Ace Lake, Antarctica - #1330 | ecosystem: Environmental > Aquatic > Non-marine Saline and Alkaline > Saline | place: Antarctica: Ace Lake...
TGACCAAATTCGCACTATCAGCAAACGACGACTAAGAAAGAAAATAGATGGTTTATCACAGTCGGAATCCGCTCAGTTGCGTAAATTGATAACAGATATGTATGGTGAATAAGATTCTCTGTCAATCTTCAGCGTGTTTCCGCTTTGTCGGGTGAGGAAGTCGTTCTCAGTTTTTCAACCCATTCATACACTGCGGGAATCACGAACAGGGTGAGGAGAGTGGATGTTGCAAGGCCAAAAACTACAACGATGGCCAGGGGCCTTTGCACCTCGGACCCGATCCCTTTGGAAAGGAGGAGAGGGAGGAGTCCCAGGATCGTCGTGGTTGCGGTCATTAGAACCGGCCTAAGTCGCAACAAGCTCCCTTCAATGATGCATTCGGTAAGTGCAGTTCCTTTATCTCGAAGCCGGTTCATGTAGCTGACAAGAACCACTCCATTTTGGACGGCAATTCCAAAAAGCGCGATAAATCCCACGGAGGCTGGAACGGAAAGGTATTCTCCGGTGAGAAGGAGCCCGAATATGCCGCCCACCAGGGCGAGGGGAACATTGGTTATAATGATCAGCGCGTGTCGAACCGTACCAAAAGAGATCCACAGCATGAGAAAAACCAGGGCAATAACGATGGGCACAATAATGAACAGCCGCGTCATGGCACGCTGCTGGTTCTCAAATTGTCCGCCGTATTCTATCCAGTAACCGGGGGGCAGGGTTACCTCCTCTTGTATTTTTTTCTGGATATCTGAAACGACACTTCCCAGATCTCTCCCCCGAACATTTCCCTGGACTACCCACCGGCGCTGGTTTTTTTCTCTGTTGATCTGGATAGGCCCTGTGACAAATGTCACCTCTGCCACCTGAGACAGGGGAATGGCCGTACCATCGGTGGTATTGATCAACATGTTTTCAATGGCTTCCGGGGAAATTCGGTAGGGTTCCTGGTACCGGATATGTATTCCGAAACGGCGGGTATTCAGATAGAGGTTATCGATGGTTTCGCCGCCGATGGCCAGTTCCACCATTTTCAGGATTTCATTGACCGTAACGCCAAATCTTGCGCAGGCAGGACGATCAACGATAATCTGGACCTGGGGTTGTCCGAAGCTCTGCTCCACGGATAGGTCCACCAGACCCGGGACTTCCTTCAATACTGCTCCGATCTCTTCTGCCTTTTTTCTGAGAATGCCAAGATCTTCACCAAACAGTTTGACTGCTATCTGTGCCTTAATCCCTGAGAGGAGTTCATCAAAGGCATTTTGAACAGGCTGGGTGAAATTTACCTGAACGCCGGGGTAAGAAGAGAGTTCTTTGCGCAACACTCCCACGAGTTCCTGTTTGTTCTTGAAAGTACTCTCATCACTGAACGGTTTGAGTTCCGCATGGATTTCGGCATAGTTGACAGGGTGGGGGTGGCTTCCTGCTTCCGGTCGTCCGATGCGGGAGATGGTTTCCGCCACCTGGTCATGCTTCATGATTTCCTTTTCCAGCTTCATGACGGTTTCTGTGGCCTTTTCCAGCGAGATGGAAGGTGCCATGGTTACCCCCACAAGGATAGTCCCTTCTTCGAGAGTGGGAATGAACTCGGTTCCGATCGTGGGGAGTATCCACAGACTTGCTGCAAAAGCGCCTGCCGCAATAAAAAGGACAATCCCTTTCTGCTTTAACGATCGGATAAGAAAATATCGGTAAATAGCCTTCCCTTTTCTCATGAGCCACATTTCCTGCTTTCCTCCCTGTTTGAGGAGGAAAGAAGACAGGACAGGGGCCACAATCAGGGCAGAGAGGATCGAGCCGAAAAGGGCCAGGCAGATGGTGGACGCAAGGGGCGAAAACATTTTCCCTTCCACCCCTTCCAAGGCAAATATGGGGAGAAAAACAACGATAATAATGAAGATGGAAAAGAGGATCGGCCGATTTACCTCTTGGGCTGCGTCCAGAATGATGGAGGTCTTGTCTTCTGCAGTGTCGCCACTGTTTCTGAGACGGCGAAAGATGTTTTCCACCATCACGATGGCTCCGTCCACCAGCATTCCGATCCCGATTGCTATGCCCCCTAAAGACATGAGATTGGCCGAAATCCCCAACAAACGCATCCCGATAATAGCAATCATGGCACAGAGAGGTAAGGAAAGGGCGACAATGAAGGCACACCTCAGGTTTCCTAAAAAAACCACCAGAGTCAGCATCACTAACAAAGCCCCCAGCGCCAGGGCTTTTTTCACCGTGGACGTTGCCTGACGAACCAGTTCAGCCTGTTCATAATAAGGAACCAGGGACACGCCATCGGGGAGAGAGGCTTGAACCTCCTTGACTTTTAGATAGAGTTTCTTGATGACTTCTGAGCTGTTTTCTCCAAATAATTTAAGCACGATTCCGGATACGACTTCTTCCTCTCCATTCCGGGTGACCACGCCCCGGCGGATTGCTTTTCCAAAACCCACCTCGGCTACATCCTCGATTCGGATCGGAATCCCCTCCGCCACCTTTATGGGAATGTTTCGGATGTCTTCAAGACTGCCAAGCAGGCCAATACCCCGCACGAGGAGTTCTTCGGAATTGAGCACCAGGAACTGCCCCCCGGCGTTCCTGTTATTCTGTCTTACGGCACTTGTGAGATCATCAAGGGTGAGATGATATTTGCGCAGGGCATAGGGGTTGACGCGAATCTGGTACTGCAGTACATGGCCACCTATGGAGAGAATGTCCGTGACGCCGGGAACGGTTTGCAGTTGGAATTTCACGACCCAGTCGTTGAGTTCCCTCAGATAGGTGTCCGGGTCTTTCGCGCCTGTATCCACCTCTTCGTCAATGGTGAGATAGTAGATGAAAATCTGCCCCAGCCCGGTAGATATGGGCCCCAATATGGGAGGTTCATGCATTTGTGGGAGTTTTGCCATGGTACTTGTGAGTCTTTCGGAGACGAGCTGGCGTGCAAAATAGATATCTACACTATTTTTGAAGTACACGTAAATGACCGCCATTCCGAATGCTGAGGTCGATTTGATCTGTGTCACGCCTGGCAACCCGTTCATGGCCGTTTCGATGGGGTATGTGATGAGACGTTCCACCTCCTCGGGCGCCATTCCGTGGGCTTCGGCAAAAACAGGCACCATAATGGGGGATATGTCGGGGAATGCGTCAACCGGCATTTTGGTATACAGGTAAGCCCCGAGACCGCAGAGAGCAATCATGCCGATGATGACGATACCTCGAGCATGAACGCAAATTTCAACAAGTCTATTGATCATAATTGGTATCCTTACATTGAAGCCGGAAAGTAGTTTACACTGCTGATTACAAACATTGGCTGCCCCGGTTAAATACGCTGCGCTGTCCTTCGGAATTAAACTGGATAAACAAAAAGGCGCAAAAAACGCAAAAAGATCTACATCTTAATATGGTAAAACTTATCCGTTGCAGATTAGATCGTTTAAAATTGGTTTAATGCTATATTGTTGACTAGGGCAAATTCGTATTCTTGCGCCTTTTGTGCTTTTTTGCGGCTATTTTCTTTTTCCTACGCTCCTGTGTAGGAACGTATACGATATGGATTTCCATTCAGTAATTGCTTACTGCCTACTGCCTACTGTTTACCGCCTGCTGCTTACTGCCTTACCAACGCCTAGTGTCCGTGCCCGGCATGGGCCCCCATATCACGCGTCATCATCACCGACTTCAGTTCAAAACCTCCTTTTGCGGCATATTTTTCACCTGCAGAAAGTCCTGAGAGAATCTCAACGTTTGACCCGGCTGTCCGGCCGACGGTCACATGCTTCGGTTCGTAACCCCCTTTGACCTCGACAAACACGACACTTTCGTTCTCCAGACGCTGAATGGCCTCTTTTGGAACCACCAATGGAAGTTGTATTTCACCCACAAATATCCGGGCCTTCACAAAAAGACCCGGCCGCCACCGCCGGTCTGGATTCGGGAGCACGACCCGTGCCAGGGAGGTTCGCGTTTTTTTGTCCGCCATGGGTGACACATAAGAAATTTTCCCTTCAGCATCCGGCGTACCGAACCCGAGGGATATAAGTGTTTTCTGTCCTGTTTTTATGGAGACAAGATCCTTTTGAGGAACACTCAAATCGACCCAGACGTGGTTGAGGTCTGCAATGGTAAATATCGCCGTATCATCGCTCAATTTTTCACCCAGGGTGATATGTTTTTGGACCACAGTTCCGTCTATGGGAGCCGTGATCACATAACGGGTGAGGCTTTTGTCCGGATGCTTTTTCAAATCATTAATAGACGTTTTTGACAAGCCCAAAAAGAGTAGTTTCTGTACGGCGGATCGATGTGCTATTTTAGCTTCTGCGAGGCTGTTTCCAGCATCTAGGTATTCCTGCTTGGCGTTTATTTTTTTTTGCCAGAGCTGTTTTTCACGGATGAAGGTCGTTTGTGTCAGTGAAACTCTTTCCGATGCAGCTAAGTATGCCGATTTTGCATCGGCAAGTTCTCGACTTTCAATAATCGCCATTACCTCCCCACGGTGAACGGTATCCCCCAGTTTTTTTCTCACTTCCCGGACCACTCCCGGCAGAAGCGGTACGATATGAGCCAGACGATCCGCATCCAGGACAATTTCTCCGGGAAGATCGATCTCTACTGAGAGTTTTCCAGGCCCGGCCGTGCCAAGCTGGATATCGAGCTTCATTCTCTGAAGATCATCAATTTTGACGACCTCCTCTGAGGCGTGTTCGCCGGATTGTTCTTTGTCTTCGTTGTGAGCCTCTGCTATTTCCCGCCCATGTTGCTCACGGTTATGCTCATCATGTTCACCCTGTTCGTCATGTTCGTCATGTATTTCGGATTCAGCGTGTTTTTGAACAACGACGAGCTTATACTCTCCGAAGCGCAAAAACCCTAAGCCCCCGAGGAGCAGCAAAACTAAAAAGCTTGAAATGAAAATGGTTTTTCCTTTTCCTTCTTTCACGGTTTTCCTCCCTCTTGCCTTTGACCTCTTGCCACTCTGGCCTTATCCACTCTTTGCCCAATCAGCCGTTCGACCTCTACTGATGTCTCATGATAGTTTGCAAGGGCCTCAATGTATGTGGCTTGTGCATCAAACAGGGTTCTCTGGGCATCCAGAACATCAAGGTATCTGAATTTTCCCTCTCGATACCCCTCGCTGAGCCCGTCAAATACTCGTTGGGCAGCAGGAAGAACATCATTTTTCAGCATCATGGCTTCTAAATAGGATGCCGAGAGAATCTGGTAGGCGCTATTGAGTTCTGTTTTGATCTTTACACCCGCGACTTTTTTTTGTTCTTCTACTTTTCGTAGATTGTGGCGGGCCTCTTCGATGCTCCCCTGATTGCGATCAAAAATGGGGATCGGGATAGATAATCCGACCACAAGCGCGTTGTTGTTTGTTTGCTCAAAACGTTGCAGTCCCGCTGAAACCGTCACATTGGGAATCCTTTTTGATTTTTCAAATTCCAGCTTTGCCTCGCCCAGCAGAATTTCGGTTTCCCATCTGGCTTGATCCGGATTCTGCGCTGTCTTCTGAAGAAGCTTATCAATGTCTGGAAGCTCGGAGATTTTTTCCAAGTCCCCTGAAACGCCTTCAAATACAGGAGAGATGCTTCCCCAGTTAGCCGCCAATCGTTTTTGAGAGACGTTCCACTGTCGTTTGGCCCTTTCCAATGCAATTCGGGTTGCGGAAACAGTGACCTGCGCCTTGGTCTTTTCCAAAGGAGACACCTTACCCGCCTCTACGCGTTCAGACACCGCCTGAAAAACCTGCCTGGCCAAGTCGTGAAATCTTTTTGATAAATCTACTTTTTTCCGGGCCTCAAGGGCTTTTATAAAGGCTTTGGTCGTTTCCGCCAACAGATCGAGGCGTTTGGACGCATATTCCCAACCTTCGATATCCGTCTCAAGTCTGGCCACGGATGTTCGTTTGCCACGTTTATCGCCCAATTCCAGCATTTGACTGAATACAAAATACATCACTGCTGATCCAATGCCATTTTGGTAATCAGACCACCCCAGTTCTTCGGCTTCAAAGGCAAATTCCGGATTGGGAATGAGGTTTGCCTGAATGATTCGTGCTTCCGCCGCCCGGACTTCCCATGAATAAGCAGCCAACCCGGGATTTTTCATGATGGAAAGGGAGAGGGCCTGTACAAGGGTGATCACTCCGGAAGGTTCTCCCATATCGAGTCCATCTGTTCCAGATGGTGGATTCTCTATTGTCACCGGATAAGCTGATATCTCTTTTCCCATGTGCCGGGGGTCTTCTCTGAAAGCAAGAACCGTATCCCCTGCACCAACGGCGCAAAGGACTATCCAAATGAAGGCGAAATGCCTCAGAAGTTGCTTTAACATGTGCCCTCCAGAAACCATTTGTTATAGGTTGTAGAGTCGTTCAGCTTTCTCGTACGAGTGGAGATTATAAGCTGGGTCGAAATTTTGAACCTGAATCACAATTTTGTTGTAGTAATCTGGCTGGATCAGATGAGCGCCGCCTTCCCGCTTCAAAGCGGGAGCTGATCGAGAAAGAAACTTGCGCACAATTATTTACCGCCCGCTTGTCCCGCTGCTGGGGCTTGTCCCGCTGCTGGGGCTTGTCCCGCTAGCGGGGCTACGCTCAAGACGCAAAGAACGCCCCAGTTAAATACGCTGCGCTGTCACTGGCGTGAATTGAACGGGGCAGGCTAAGATTTTGTTTTTTTACCGAATCGGAACGGACGATTCGATAAAGCAATCAGCCCTTCGGGCATTTCGGAGAATGTTTACGTTTCACACAGAAACAATAATGGCTGTTTTTTCGAATCGTCCGTTCCGATTCGAAAAAGGCTTTGCGGCCTTCGCGACTTTGCGGTTCACAAACCAATAACCAGATGAAGTTTCAGATGAGTAAAACGGTGGTTTGCAGAAGAGTTGCGCTGCGGTGTTTACTGAATTGGATTGGTGAAAGGAGAATCCTTTGGGGGATTTCTGAAAACAGGGTCTGAGTCGTACTGTAGATAGGGCTTTTCTGATGCAGGGGGGATAGTTTCTTCTGACCAGGAACGGTCATCCGGTATGAAACCATGGTTGAAAGATCAAAATCCACACAAGGCCCGCGCTGTGGTTTGGCAGAACTTGAAAAAACCGGATCGTGAGAAGGGGAGGGGGGCAGGTCGAAACCAGGAACCAATGTATGACAGTCCCCTTTCTGCGCGGGTTCTATGGCAATGTGTCCATTTTCCCCTAAGCACAAAACGGTTTCGTGCGTACCTCCCGCGAGGAGGGAAAAGTATGCCACAAAAACCATCCAGGTTATGAATATGGATAAATGTTTCATATGGATACTAATTTATCCTTCGATGGTATGATTGTCAAGAAGGTCGGCGGTTATTTCTGTAATTTTCGCTATGGCTTGATTCCTTGAAACTCCATAGGGAAAATGTTTGGAATTGCTGGCGCCATGCTGAATAAAATGGTAGACTTAGAGAAGTCTTTAAGTGAATCTGAAGAAGGAGACGAAAAAATGCTACACGATAAGAGGAAGATGGAACGGGCAGGGGTATTTGCCAGGTGGAGTTTTGTTGTGACAGTGGGATTGCTTCTGGGACTGGGTGGCTGTTCCAATCAGCAGGTCCTGTTGCCCAAGGTGACCACGAACCCGGCACAACAGTGCCACGTTGGAAAGTTTATATGGTTCGATCTTTTCACGAATGACCTGCCTGCTGCATCCCGTTTCTATGAAGCCTTGTTCGACTGGTCTTTTGAGAATACCGCCTCGGGAAATGAACGGGTAAAAACCATCAGACATGGGGGAATTCTTGTCGGGAATGCCATCCAGATACCTCCTGAAAAGGAAAAAAGATCGTCGGGATGGCTTAGCTTTATGTCTGTAGTCGATGTGGATCGGGCAGTTGGACTGGTTGAAGAAAACGGCGGGTCGGTCTATATTCCCCCGAAAGATGTCCCCCATCGCGGCCGGGCCTCAATAGTGCACGGCCCGGACGGGGCGCCATTCGCCTTGCTTGCCGCTTCAGGGGGGGATCCTTCCGATGGCCCTTTGAAGCCCAATTACTGGCTGGGAAGTGAGCTGTGGACGAATGACGTGGATGGGGCTGTGAAATTTCTCGGGGTCCTCGCCGGATACGAGAAAAAGGAAATGAAAATTGAGGATGGCTCGAGCTATCTGCTGCTTTACAAGGACAAACAACCCAGGGCCGGGGTTGTGAAAATCCCTTGGAAGGATGTCAAGCCCAATTGGGTTCCCTACATTGGTGTGAAAAACATTGAGGCTGTCGTTAAGAAAGCACAGGAACTCGGTGGCCGTGTGTTGGTGAATCTGGATGAAAAACACGAGGACGACGTAGCCATTATCGAAGATCCTACCGGGGCGGTGTTTGGCGTCCAATCCCTGCAGTCGATTTCTTCGGGTGGAGGTGACCGCTCATGAAACAGTTTGTAAAGATGTTCTTTTTCTTTCTATATGGTTTGTTCATAATCTCTTTTCTGGCCTGCGCTGCGGGGTCTTATTACGGTAGCTGGAACCCTTACTACGGCCCTTCGTATGGAGGTTGGGGGGGGTATGGGGGGTATTCCCGCGCTCCCTACTACCATTACCGACCGGCCTATCCCCCACCCAGGCCGGGTCGGAGATAGGGGTTGTCGTTTAGTCCAACGAAGAAACATTTGTCCTCAAGGCAAGTTCAGAGTTCAGTGCTTTGGCATCTGAACGACTTATTGCTTATTATCAGGTGTCAGGTGTCAGGTGTCAGGTGTCAGAAGGGTATTCGCTGAGTGCTGGAACCCATCGTGGGCAGCGAGAATTTGACAGGTGCTTGCTTAGCTTCCTAAATCGTTGCTGAGACCGAACCCAGTGTGGTCCATTACTTGTTTTTCCTGAACCTAACGCCTGGCACCTAAGCCTCGCCAATAGATTTTCAGTAAGTCTAGCCCTCTGGACCCGGCCTGAAGGCCTCCTTCTGATGCCGCAGGATCTCCCCTTCTATCATGTAGATCACCTCTTCGGCGATGTTGGTGGCGTGGTCTGCGATTCTTTCGAGGTGCCGTGAAATAAAAAGCAGGTTGATCAAGTATCCCACCCGGTCTGGGTTTTCTTTGATGACCTGCTTGATCTTGTTATAGATTTCACGATTGATTTCATCCACTTCGTCGTCCAGAAGGCAGACTTTATATGCCAGGTCCGGGTCCAGATTTACGAGGGCATCCAGGCTTTGCTGAAGCATGGCCTCTGATTTCTCCGCCATGGTGCTGTATTCAAAGGGCACGGCCACGGGAGGTTCTTTTGAGAGTGTCTCCACACGCTCGGCAATGTTAACGGCCTCGTCTCCTACCCGTTCCAGGTCGTTGTTGATTTTGGTGACGGCATTGATAAACCGGAGATCTACCGCCACAGGCTGATGCAGGGCCAATATTTTGAGGCATTCTTCTTCCACTTCCACCTCGGCTTCATCAAGCTCTCTATCCGCGTCAATGACATTTTGGGCAAGTTCGCCGTCCCTCATTTCGAAGGCCTGAATGGCTTTGCGTACGCTTTCTTCCGCCATGGCCCCTACGGAGAGTATCCGTTTCTTCAGGCTGTCCAGTTCTTTCTGTAAATGTTTTGTCACGGGTATTTCCTCGTTTCTTTGAGATTAACGGCTCATCGCGGATTTGGGTGATATTCAAGTTTGGTCTCCGATAGATTTTGCTCAGGTACCGGGTGTCAGGTGTCAGGTGTCAGGAAAAAACCCCGGTTACATTCGACCTATTCATAACATTACCCAATACTTGCGTATTTCAAAAAACCCAAAGTTAGGATCATAGACACCAGCCCTCTCAAGGTGACTCCTAACCTGGACAATTTGGAGATAAGTCTTAGGACATTAACCTATTATTGCTGTTTGGGGTGTCAGGTGTCAGTGTTCCCCGCCGAGCGGGATCTTCGACAGATTCCAGGAATAAGGTAATTCCGCCCATTAATATTTGTTGAAACACCTTATACCTGACACCCGACACCTGAAACCTAAATGCTCTGAATCCGATTTCTATCTATAATCCCTCACTATTACCTAATTTCAATAACCACCTTGAAAGGGCTGATCATAGACACTGAAACCTGACACCCGAAACCTGACACCTCGGTTCTGGAAATGCCGATTTTTCACGTTAATCCGCGTAGAGCCAGATTAACCAAACCGTCCGGTGATATAATCCGATGTTTCCTGAAGCCTGGGTCTGGTGAAAAGGGTATCTGTTTGATCCACCTCGATGAGTTTCCCCAGATAGAAAAAAGCCGTTACATCGGAAACCCTGGCGGCCTGTTGCATGTTGTGGGTTACAATAATGATGGTATAGGAATTTTTGAGTTGGTGGATCAGTTCTTCGATTTTCTGAGTCGCGATGGGATCCAGAGCGGATGCAGGTTCGTCCATAAGGAGTACCTCCGGTTCCACGGCGAGGGCACGGGCGATACAAAGACGCTGCTGCTGCCCGCCGCTCAACCCCAAAGCCGAATTGTGGATACGATCTTTCACTTCATCCCACAGTGCTGCCTGCTTCAGGCTGGTTTCGACTCTCTCTGCGAGAAAAGTTCTGTCCCTTAAACCGTTGACCCGCAATCCGTAGGCCACATTTTCAAAAATGGTTTTGGGAAAGGGATTGGGCTTTTGAAACACCATGCCCACCTGTCTGCGCAGGGAAACCACGTCTATGGCGGGGTCATAAATATCTTCTCCGTCCAGCAGGACTGTTCCTTTTACCCTGCTGATAGAGATGAGATCATTCATCCTGTTGAGGCAGCGCAATAGGGTGCTCTTTCCGCATCCGGAAGGCCCGATGAGGGCCGTTACCCGGTTTTCCCGGAATTCTATGGATATGTTGTAAAGGGCCTGGGAAGCACCGTAATAGAAGTCCAGGTCTTGTGCCGACATTTTTAAAGGATCTTGCATGATGCTCCTGTTTGAAATTGGAAACTGGAAATTGGATACTGGAAACTTGACAATAAGATTATGCATCCTTCAATTTCCAGAGTACACTTTTGCTGCATCCCATTGATTGTCAGGATGCTCGATACGGTCATTCCGGGCTTGTCCACCGACTTTTTGGTGGACATGACCCGGAATCCAGGAGCTCTGCACGCATCCGGAGTCTCGCAGGCTCGCTTACCCGGAGTCTCGCAGGCTCGCTTACCCGGAGTCTCGCAGGCTCGCTTACCTGGATTCCCGCGTTCGCGGGAATGACATGGGTACAATGGTGTAAGTATTTTCATGGTAAAAGTATAAACTACTTTTGCGTTTTTTTTGAAGGATGTCTGAACTTAATGATCTTTTTCCCCCCAAGTTTTGAGTTTCCAGTTTCGGGGTTACACTCCTTGTCTCTTTTTTCTGAGACGTGACCGATAGACAATGGCCACGAGGTTGAGGCCCAGAACCAGGACGATAAGGACGAGGGCCGTGCCATATTGAAGCGGCCTCGTTGCTTCGATATCCGTGCCTGCCGTGGCAAGGACGTAGATATGGTAGGGAAGGGCCATGATTTCATCAAAAATGGATGTGGGCATGGAAGGGGTGAAAAACACCGCAGCCGTGAACATGATGGGTGCTGTTTCTCCTGCCGCCCTGCTGAGTCCCAGGATGCCCCCTGTCAGGATACCCGGCAGGGCCGCGGGCAGGACCACGCGATAGATGGTCTGCCATTTGGTGGCGCCAAGCGCCAGTGATGCCTCCCTGTAGGTGTCTGGAACAGCCCGCAATGCTTCTTCGGTGGACCCGATAATGACCGGCAGTGTCATGACGCCGAGGGTTAAAGAGCCGGCCAGGATACTTACTCCCATCTCGAGGTAGACCACGAAAAAAGCCAGTCCGAACAGGCCGAAGACTACCGAAGGAACCCCGGCCAGATTGTTGATCCCCAGGCGGATGATGCGAACCATTCGTCCGGGGCGGGCGTATTCGTGGAGGTATACGGCAGAAGCCACACCAATGGGCAGGGCTACCACGATGGCGCCCAGGCTGAGACAGACGGTCCCGACGATACAGGGGAGTATTCCCCCCTTTGTCATGGAATCGATGGGTGGCTGGGTAAGGAAAGTCCAGTTGATGGCCCTCCACCCCCTGGCCACAAGAAAATAGACCACTACGAGAAGGGCTGTGCCATTGATCGCGGCCGATAGCTTGAAAAGGCCGAACATAGTCCTTTGAATCAGCCTTCTCCGTTTTTGTATGTTCGTGCTTTTTTTCATTTAAAGGGTTGCTGCTCCCACCTGTCTGTATTTATTTGAGAGATGCTCCGCTACCAGGTTGAAGGCCAAAGTGAACAGGAATAAGACAATGGCGATGGCGAAGAGCGCATAATAATGTTCGCTCTGGAAAGGGGCTTCGGCCATTTCCGCAGCGATGCTTGCGGGCATCGGCCTCACCGGATCAAACAGGGATGTGGGAATCATGGCGGCACCCCCTGCGACCATGAGCACTACCATGGTTTCTCCCATGGTCCTCGACATGCCCAGGATAACGGCCGTGGAGATTCCCGATATCGATGCGGGGAGGATGACCCGGGAAATGGTTTCCCAGTGGGTGGCCCCCAAGGCCAGGGAAGCCTCCTTCAATTCTCTTGGGACACCGAAAATGGCGTCTTCCGAAATGCTGCATATGGTGGGCATGGACATAAATGCCAGCATCAGGGACGCATTAAAAAGGTTGAGGCCGGTGGGGATATCGAGGATCTCCTGAAGAAACGGCGCTACAATTACCATACCGAAAAACCCGATGACTACCGAAGGAAGGGCTGCCAGTAGTTCTACAATAGGTTTAACCCACTCCCGTACCCTGGCTGAGGCCCCTTCCGCAAGGTAGAGGGCGGTCATAACTCCGAGAGGAATGGAGATCACTGAAGATACCGCGGTTACTACAAGGGACGCCACAATAAGTGGGAAAATTCCGAAATCAGCGGGATCATCCGTGGGATACCAATATTTTCCAAAGAGGAAATCTGTAACGGATACTTCTTTGAAAATGGGGAGACCTTCCATAAACAAAAATATGGCGATAATGAAGAGGGTAGTAATGGAAGCCAGGGCTATCACGAAGAAAAGAAGGCGAATCATCTTCTCATTCCTTCGCCGGATTTTGCCGCCTGTGCTCTTTTTTGTCATGAATTTTCTATTTGCTGTCATTTTATCACCAGGAGTCGGTTCTAACTTTGAGCATTCTATGCAACTATTCGAGAGTACGTTCGAAGGCACATAATTTAATGGCCAATGTTAAAACCGACGCCCACAAATTAATACAGCGGGACATACCCGGCTTCAGACACATACTTCTGGCCTTTTTCCGGGTGGATCATGAAATTAATGAAGTTGAGGACATCTCCCTTTGGCCAGCCGGGTGTAAACATGAAGAGTGGCCTGCTGATGGGGTATGTTCCATTCAAAGTTGTTTCTTCCGAACCCACTATCCGATTTACCATGAGCGGTTTCACGTCCTTGCTTATATATCCGATCCCGATATAGCCAATGGCGTTTTTGTTCTTGGCCACGGCCTGGGAAACGGCTCCGTTGGAGGCCTGGAGGAGGGCGCCGGGATAGACCCGTTTTTTTGTCA
>Ga0307929_1002097_pt1 | contig 13552 bp, 17 predicted proteins | sample AceLakmetage1330_FD_203160 | JGI IMG/M metagenome (GOLD analysis project Ga0307929, IMG submission 203160) | Saline water microbial communities from Ace Lake, Antarctica - #1330 | ecosystem: Environmental > Aquatic > Non-marine Saline and Alkaline > Saline | place: Antarctica: Ace Lake...
ACTTCGAATTGCTGATTCTTTAAGACTTTGCGTTTGTCGCCATAATCCTCCAGTTATTTCAGTAGTCTTTGTATTTGTTCTTTTCTCGATAGCACGTTTGTGAGCTTTGAGAATACTTTGTGTATAAGGATCTCTTTTTTTCGAAAGGATTGCATTCACCTCCTGTGGAGAAATAGCAAAAACCTGCATGACAGGCAATCCAATAAAAGAAAGGAGAACGAACAAGGAAAAGAATTTTTTCATACTGAAAATATTACTTATCCCCATGATGCCCCATTCGCGCTTAAAAGACAAGATTTCGATCGAGTTTGTTCTTCAGTTTTCTTCCCTTGTTCAAGACCTTTCCATGACCAAGGCAGAATTCTTTGTACTGCACAAATATCTCGGTTCCATCAGGTTTTTCCAATGGTTTCGAAAGAGCAATATCAAATCCTTCCAACCATCGTTCTTTTTCTTCTGTTGTGAGTTCAATATTGTTTGTCGTAGCGAGGGTCCCATAATGGATGGCAAAGGGCGACATGATGTTCCCATGTTTATCAATCATCGGGAGTCCGGCTCTGCGATGTGGATGATGAACGGCAAATTGAGCAGCGGTTTTTGTCGTCAGAAAGAGAGTGTCATTCCGTTCAAGAATTACTTTCTTTTCAAAGAGTTCTCGTTCAAAGCTGAAGTTTTTGCACAGTTTCGCGATGACGGTGGCGCTTTGATTCTTTCCTAAAATTTGCGTTGAGGATTTCAGAGGCGCTGGTTTCTTTGCTCCAAGAGAGAGGGGATCGGTCTTCTTTATTTTCGCGATAAAGAAAATTTCACTGTTCCACGTCTCACTTCTCAGGTGTGGAAAAATTCGTCGAACATTCTTCACAATCTCGGAATCAAAGGTATCGGTTCCAAATTTCTTAATACCGATGTGGTGTGGAATCGTTCCCAAATCGATGGGCAGCATCTCCACATGATCTCCAAAAGTGTTGATGAGGTATTGCACCACGGCTTCGTTTTCCTCAGGGGCAGATGTACAGGTAGAATAGACCATTGTCCCGCCAGGGGAGAGCATTTCAAAGGAAGCCTTGATAAGTTTTTTTTGTAATTTCGCCGCTTCAAATATTTTTTTCTCATTCCACATCTTTTCAAAAAACGTAGAATCTTTCCTTCCAAATCCTTCACTACTACATGGAGCGTCAAGGAGAATACGATCAAACTCTTGAACAAAAAATGTGTTCAAGTACGTTCCATCACTTTGTAATAACACCTCGTTTTCTACTCCCATGCGATCGAGGTTCGATGCGAGTTTCATTGATCGAGAAGAGCTGGGTTCATTCACAACGAGGACACCCGTGTTCTTCATTCGATCGGCAATGAATGTCGATTTTGATCCAGGAGCGGCTGCAACATCGAGAATCTTTTCATCCGGTTTCGGATCGAGCACGTGTACAGAGAGGAGGGAACTGAGCGATGCGATGTAAATCCCACCACTGAAATGTTCCAATGTTTTTCCCAATGGGAGTTCGGTTTGGTTCTCTCGTTGAATAAAAAAGGCTTCAGGAATACTTGTTGAAGTGAGTTTCCATTCTTTTGGAACAATGGTGTCGTGGACGATTCGGATGCTTTTGGAAAGTGGTTCCGTCGCCATTTGGAAGAAATCATCCCATTCACCTTTCGGAAGAATGTCGTGTATTCGTTCAACAAATCGATCAGGGAATTTTTTCATGAATGTGTTTTTCCTCCCCCTTTGAAAAAGGGGGATTGAGGGGGATTTAGGACGATGGAGTTTTTATATTATCTAAAAAATCAAAAACCATTTCTACAGCACTATCAACGTTCTGACAAACTTCGGTATTATTAAAACGCAAAACAGTAAATCCAAGCGCCTGTAGATAGGTATCTCTTTCTTTATCTTTTTGTTCATTTTTTTCTTCAAAATGCTGACTTCCATCGATTTCAATAATTAATTTTGCACGAGGACAATAAAAATCAACAATATATGGGCCGACTGGTTTTTGTCTGTAAAACTGAAATCCCAGAACTTGCTTCCTTCTAATCCTTGACCAGAAAACAACTTCCGTTTCGGTAGAAGTTCTTCTCAGCTTCTGAGCGAATTTTTTAAGATTTGGTTTATATCGAAGCATTTAAGTTTTTTTAAATCTCCCTCCAACTCCCTCTTTGCGAAAGAGGGAGGGATTTATTTTTCTATTTTCTGAAAGTTCTTCGTCACCTCAATCCATTCACTCACGGTCAATGTTTCAGCGCGTCGATTCGGATCGATATCACCGAGTATTTGTTTTGCATCGCCTCCGAAGAAGGATCCAACCACGTTTCCAAGTTTCTTTCGCTTTCGGCTAAATCCCGCATGGAGAACGGTGAAGAAGTCGCGTTCCATCTTCGCATCTACCAATGGTTTGGGTCTTGTTGTCACTCTGATAATCGCAGAATCAACTTTCGGTACAGGATCAAAGTTTTCTCGTCCAACGTGAAAAAGGAGTTCTGCTTCGGCAAAAATTTCCACAGACAATGAAAGAATGGATCGCTTCCAGGGTTTCTTATTCGCAGGAGGGCAGAGTTTTTCAGCCACTTCCTTTTGTACCATGAGGGTCATAGTCTGGGGTTTATTCTTGGTATTCGCTAACGCCTTTTTCAAAATCGGCGATGTAATGTTGTACGGAATATTCGCAATGATGGAGTAGGTCTTTCCTTTAAATAACTCATCTAAGTCTTGTCTCAGAATATCGCCATGAATGAGGTGGAAATTATCACGATGACCGAAGTCTTTCTCTAATAATTCTACCGCTCGGTCATCGAGTTCGACCGCTGTCAGATTGGCTTTCTTGGCTACGAGTTTGTTCGTTAAAAATCCCAACCCTGGACCAATTTCCAGAATTTCTTTGTCTTTCAAATCACCGACAGACTCCAAAATCTGGTCTCGAATCTTCGAGGACTGCAAAAAGTTTTGTCCGAGCGATTTCTTAGCAAACGATGATCGTTTCATTACGACTATCTTACCCTGAGAGAGGAGAGATAGCTAATGCCATTAAAACAACAAGTGCAATTGAGAAAAACATAACCCCGAGTCCATAATCTCGATCGTGCGGAGGTGTTTTGATATGTCCGATAGTTGCGAATACAAGTGAAATAACAGGTAAAATAAGCATCAATGCTATATATCCGCTATCTGGAATACTATAATAAATGGGAAGAAGAACGTTTTCTCGAAACATCGCGTAGAGCATATCAAGCCATACAATTGCAGGAAGAATCGCAAAGAGAATCGCAATAGAAGAAAGCTTTTTGTGAATCGAGTGATGTTTTCTGAGGAAGATCATTTTTGTTTTTGTTACGGTCATCTCAAATGATACAGAAAAATAGAAAAAAAGGAACATCCGCTATCGAAGAAGCGGAAGATTTCAACGAGCCAATGATTTAAAACTAATTGAGTCGTTTTTCAATTTCATCAACAACATCTGCAATTTTAGAATTGGCTTTTACAAAGCAAGAACAATTGGGATCGCCTTGTTCAGCGAGTTCATTGCACGATTTATCAAGATTTGTGAGCAACATTACAGGAACCTCTTTTCCCCACGCATATTCTCGAAGTTTTTTGAGCATAGTCATCCCATCAATTTTAGGCATGATTACATCAAGAACAATGAAATCTGGTCGTTCAGCAAGCGCCATTGTGAGTCCTGTTTCTCCATTTTCTGCTTGCAATACTCGAATGCCATCATTCGTAAGTCTTCCGGCTATAGCATGTGCCAAAATGACATCATCATCGATTACGAGAACGGTTTTTGATGTATCCATAGATTTTTTATGTAATAGTATTTTGAAGTTCTTCAATAACAGTGTCAAGGCGGACATCAGATTTTGTATGATATTTATTAACGCCAAGTTCCAAGTATGATTGGACTTTATCTGGAGTGGCGGTGTTTGAGACAACAAAAATAGGAATATCTTTCCATTTTGAGTTGTCCTCTTTTATAAAGGCAACAAGATCAAGTCCATTCCGCTCACCCAATAAGTAATGATCCAACCAAATAGCATCGATATGTTCGATATCCTTGTCTTCTAGATATTCAATAGCTTGACCAACTGATCGGGCAGAAAGAACATTAAATCCGTGTTTATTGAGTTTCTTGGTAATAGCGTTCAACAATGGCTTTTCATCTTCGAGAACGAGAACAGTTTTTGTCATGAGCGTAATAAATTATGAAAGTGCTTTTGATAGACTCAGTAAACGAGAAAGCGAGTTTTATCGTTTTCCCTGCAAAGAGTGGTTTGAGTTCTGCCGCGAGTCCTTCTTTCTCTGGATCGTCGGTGGCAATGATGACTTGTTTATCGGTTTCTTTGAATAACACCACATTGTGTTTCTTTGCGATTTCTTCAGGAATTCGTTGAACGATTTTTTCCGAGATCGGATGTGCCATGAGATTGGCAAACGAAATCTTAAAAGACTCGGCAATCGCTTGTCCGAGCAAATCTTTGGTAATAATCCCCTCGGTCATTAAATACTCGACAAGGGGAACATGGTTTTTCTTCACCGCTTCTTCCGCGGCCACGGCATCTTCCTCAGATATATAATCCTGAGAGAGGAGGATGTCCTTTATTTTTGCGTCATCTAATTTCATAGATTGTTTTTGTTTTTATTTTTTGTGGAGGTTCTACGCTTCGGCTTGTACGTAGGCAACGATGTCAGTGATGGGGGTGTCTGATTTCACAAAGAAATTCACAGCGCCCATACTTTTTGCTTTCTCGGCATCTTCTTCTTGTCCGAGATTTGAAGTGACAACAATCTTTGGCTTCTTGGAGAGTTTTGCAACGCCTTCCAAAACTTGGAATCCGTCCATTTTTGGCATTACGAGGTCGAGAAGTACCAAATCGAAATCTCCTTTCGTAATTAATTCAAGTGCCTCTGCTCCATCGAAAGCGATTTCGGTTTCGAATCCTGAGTGATTCAATTTGAGTTGTAGGGCTTTCGCAAGCGCTTTCTCGTCATCTGCGACAAGAATTTTCTTCGTATTTGTCATTCCAAATAGGGTCTTAATAGACTGGGTAAAGTCTATCACAAATGTGTACGAAAATGAAAATTCTTATTAAAGAAGAAAACTATTCGTTCTTTTTTAGCATAATCTCGATTACATCGGAAGAATCCTCCTTTTGACGAGACAGCTCTTTAGAAAAAGATTCTGAATCGACACCAGAATCCTCCAGAATCTTTGAAATTCGTCCTTCCAATCGCGAGCAATTTTTAGAACTTTTACTTATAAATATGAATTGTTTTGTTTTTTCCTGATCAGAAATATCTTTTACTTCAAAGTAATTATTAGCCTCCTTATACATTATATTATTCACTGTTGGATTTTCTTTTATTAATTCACCCAATATATCAAAAATCTTTGAACAAAACTGATCTTTTGTATTCATACAGAGGGTGCAATCTTCTTCCTCACAGTTCTTGCCAGATGGGCAGCCATCACAATCTAAAGTATGCATTCCATCAGGAATCCCTGTAATATTTTTTGTTTGCCAATATATTTCGTTTGCACTCATCTTTTATCATTAGACCCTATTTGTTAATAAAAGTCAAACAGGTCTTTGTAACAGTCTATAAAGGAATCTTGTGTGAAAAAAGACCACAAAGGGGTCTTTTAGAATGGTGGTCAGCGGTTTAGCCAACTTGAACTATGGCTTGAGCGTGTATTTCAAGACATTCAGAAGAAACGATGGCAGTATGACTTTGCAAAATTAAGCGAATTCTAACAAGACATTGATCCTCTTCTGAAGGGAAAAATCATAACTTTGTTGTAATAAGTCTTAAGTCTAGAATCATATAACTAAATCATATAATTCCAACAATTTGTGGAAGTGGATAAAGAGGTATTTTAAAGTTTGGCTAGTAATGTTTCCACTTGCTTTGACGAAACACTATTGCCGAAATGTTTGCAAGAAGATACAAAAAAAGAATAACGGGAGAACCTATTTTGACGAGCGTTTCTAAATTAGGCATTAGTGCATAAAGTACTATCAAACTTTTGCTAAAAACCTCATTCTAAATATCATCTCCATACTTATAATTCTAAAGTATGAAAGATTGTTTTCGATTAAAAAATTTTCCGATCTCTTTTTTTGCTCCTGTTCTTGGATTTGCAGGTTTTTCTCTTGCGCTCCAGCGAACAGAATCGCTGTTTTCACTATCCAGTCAAGCGTCGCTGGGGGCCCTCAGTATAACGTTGGTTCTTTTTGGAATTATTCTCACGACATATCTCTTGAAGTTCTTTATATCAAAGGCCACCGTCATAAAAGAATACCAACATCCCGTGAAAATAAATTTCTTTCCGTTGATATCAAAAATACTCCTTGTCCTGAGTGTTGTGTTTTTAACCATTCATATGCCTACGTCCAAATGGTTCTGGGTGATCGGCGTTATTATTAACACCATATTCAGCCTTTCTATATTGGGTGAATGGATTTCAAAAGAACATTTCAAAATAGAGCACATCAGCCCAGCCTGGTTTATCCCTGTTGTCGGAAACTTGATTATCCCTATCGCCGGAGTACACCATTTTTCACCGGAAATATCCTGGTTTTTCTTTTCCGTGGGAGTGGTCTGGATGTTCATCCTGACCACCATTATTTTGTACCGAATTATTTTTCATGCACCCCTGGCAAAAAAACTCATTCCTACCTTTTTTATTCTTTTTGCGGCCCCTGCGATAGCATTTATCGCCTACTATCGACTTACAGATAGCTTTGATGCCTTTGCACGTATTCTGTACTACTTTTCTGTGTTCTTGTTTTTGCTCATTGTCTCTCAGTGGAAGCTGTTTTTGAATATCAAATTTTATCTCTCTTGGTGGGCATACACCTTCCCATTAGCTGCTTTTTCTTTGGCAAGTGCGCTGACATACCACATCACAGAACTCCTGTTGTTCAAAATACTGTCGGTATTTATTTTGTGTATTTTGTTATTATTTATCGGCATTCTTACCTGGAAAACAATACAAAGTATCAGAAAAAAAGAAATCTGCGTTGAAGAAGATTAATTTTTCAGGTGATATAATAAAAGGTTTCCAAGTTACTCTCGTTGGAGTTCTTGTAGAAGTGTCTGCAATGCGAAAATAGCTAACGATACTCACTCTTGGTTTAAGATGCCCTAGTTTTCGCTTTGCTTAGTTGCTTGTTTTTTTTGATGGTGGCGCGAGGTAGGATCTCTTATCTCACTTTCAGTGAGAACGAGGTTGCACAATACTCACCCACAAAAGTGGGTTCATTTGCTTTTGTGAACTACTGGTAGTTCAATTCTCTTGCCATGCAAACATGGCAAATATAAAAAATCCCCCTTCGGGGAGTTTTATATATTCGCTGGTGGTCAGCGGTTTAGCCAACTTGAACTATGGCTTGAGCGTGTATTTCAAGATGTTCGGAAGAAACGATGGAAGTATAGATTTACAGAATTGAGTGAGTTTCAACAACACTTCAATGCTTTTGTTTAGAGGTAATTTGAGGTTTGTTCTAACTAACCATTGCTAGCTTGAATTATGATGTTAAAATGATTTCAACTCATGCAACATAATATGTCCGCCTTGACTGAGTTAAAAGCTCAGTCAAAGTCAGTTCTTCTGGGATTTTTTACCCCAACCATTACTGCTTTGGTTGCACTTCATCCAGAGTGGCTACCTTGCTGGTTAGCAGTTTCTGGCTTTTGGGGCAGTTTATTTTTTTTCAAACAAGAAGAAATAAATGATCTTGTGGAATTTATCTCAAACAATCCAGAGGCATTTGCTAAGGAAATAGTAGAAACAGACGAATTTAGAGGGGGTTTTGTAGTACACTTAGAAGCATTTTTGAAGGAACGCATTAAACGAAAAAGAACTGTGTTACTGAAAATCTTAAAGGGATTTGCCTGTGAAAAAGACAAAGAATCTTTTCAGTTGGAAAGATTAAATAATGTAACTTCTGAGATCTCACTAGAATCACTTGAGCATGTGATATTCCTTTCTAACACTGTTTTACCACAAATAAGGAAAGAACATCAGGAGAATGAGGCAGCTCAGCACTATTCTTTTTCAGATTACCATGCAATTCATGGATTGAGAGTCTCTTTGGCAAAAGAAGAGAATCCTTTATATCAAAAAAAAGTATCTCATGCGGATATTGATAACCTATCTCCAGATGTTTATGAAGAGTTATTCAAACTTGGAATTTTAAATCGATGTCATAAAGGTGGGCTTTATCCTTCACTTGTAAATTATTATTTTTCCAGTTTTGGATTTAAATTTTTAGATTTTGTTAAAAAGAATTTCAACATTGTAAAATAGTATTTCAAAAAACCTTCATTCGCTACTTTATAAGAGTGTAAACCCTGTTTTTTGTTTTTTCAGAATACCATCTTGACAACCTTCTTTGAAAAACGGTGTTTTTCGGTGGTATTGGGTACTTCCTTTAATAGAAACAAAATACAATGATTTCATGTCATTTTTCGGGTTACACCAACAATGGTTGTGTTAAGTAACTATATCCAGAGAAGGGGGGGTACTTTCGGTTTTGAAATTTCAATACTAGGGGTGTCTACATCTACCACTGGGGCATCCACTTCCTGTTATAAACGGGTGAATTTTTTTTATATAAAGAGTCTCTCGTAGACACAACAAAGAGAGTGTCAAAAAGGAATGAAGCTCACTATAGAATGAATTATTTCGCTATTGGTTTTTCGGCCTCACTTCCCAGCGCGGAAAAATAAGCACAAACAGGCTACTTCTCTTCGATACTCTTACTGGAAATATCAAAAAATCTCTCAAAGAATCCTGTCAATTTCTCAAGGACGCTCTCACGCTTTTTCGTACGTTCACCTCCTGGTGAAAAACGAGTAACTGGAGGCAAAACTCCTGCGATTGATGTCCCGGTGGTGGCTACCAATCCATCGCGGAAGGCATTCTCTATAAATTTGTAGGTTGCATCTCGATCCAGGTTCTCCTCCGAAATAATGCGTTCCAGCTCCTCAATCTTTTTTTCTTCCACGAACTTCTGCCAATCATCATCCACGTTTGAGTGTACATCCAGGGCAGTGATGAACTGATTGATCAGATCTTTTTTGTTTCGTAGTTCGACACTCGAATCAATGGCCTTGTTGATGTCCACCAGCAGTTCTTTATTTTGTGTGTGGTCTTGGTGGTACTCTGTGATCAGCTTCAAAATGTAATCGATGTTTATCTCGACCTGTTTGATGAGTTCCATTTCAAAAACGAGGTCGTCATTTATATTTTCTTTGTCATCATCTCTCCCTCCTCGAAACTCGTTGTACAGATCGATGTACATACTGTGATAGTCCTGAAAACAACGATCCGACAGTATTTCATTCCCCGCAAATTCATCGAAGGTCACCAGAATGTTTCGCACACGCAGCACTCCACCGTAGAGTTTGATAAAATCCTTCTGGTTTTGTTCTCCCAAAACCTGTTCTCCCACAGGGAATTTTTCCTGTAGTTCATCAATCAAACTTTTATACCCTCGAACCTCTTTCTCTTCGTCTTTGTATCCATCGTAATAATCTTCGTAGGCTTTCAAAAGTACAATCCCACAGGCCTCCTTATCCCCGAACAAAGCGATGGCCTCGTTGGTTGCTTTTTCAAGGTTACGAAAGCAAACGATGTTTCCGAATGTTTTTACGCTGTTCAGGATGCGATTGGTACGTGAGTATGCCTGTACCAGTCCGTGCAAGCGCAGCCACTACTAATAGGATTTCAAGCATTGTGAAACCTTTCCGTTTTGCCGATGAAGAATGAGTTTTCATATGTATATTTTTCTTATTATAAAAGGAGAAAGGGGAAAATACAAAATTAAAAATTAGCCACTTCTTTCCACGAAGTAACATTTATAAGGGGGTTGATGGCACTAATGATAACGCGCACTTTTCTTGTCACCGTCCCAACCGTTCCGATCCCTGTAATAGTCCGCCCCTGACCACCTGTACTGGTGACGGCATACGTACAAGAACCATCGGGAAATGTCAGATTCCCCGTTCCTGCAAACGGTGTTGATAGACGAATTTCCTCCAAGGCAGATTCGACGCACGCATTGGCGGCTGCTTTTGCTTGGATCGATTGTTGGAGAGCAAAACTTGTCCGAGAAGAACTCAGTCCCAATAAAATTACCGCTGTCACAATAGACAGTCCTACAGCTCCCACGATGAGTGTGCTGATAAGGGTGATGTATCCGGGTTGTTTATTTTTCATTACGGATGACGAAGTGCTGAAGAAGTCGTGAAGTCTCGTGAAAAGGTGTATTCGTTTTGTCCGTTTGGATTAATATGCGTAAGCGTGAATTGAATTCTCACAATACCCGGTGTTCCGGCTCGAGAGAGATTATGAAAGGTTGCATTTGAAAGTGTCACTCGAGAAGAGGAAAGGGGGATTTGGGTGCCACCTCCTTCTTGCATCTGAAGATTTCCTCCAGAAAAAGTAAACGTTCTCGTTCCCCCTGAGGTCGCTAATGACAACGTCGTTCCAACAGATCCGGTTGAAGGGGAATTAATACTGTCCGCATTTCGGATCTCTTGTGTGATGAGTTGCATCATTTGAATTCCTTGCTGACCGACCTCTGCCATGGTTTGATTCTTGACTCGTGATCGAAGAAGAAGAGATAGAAAAACAGCAGAAACCATTAAAATAATAGCCGAGAGACTAATGTACAGGAGGAGTTCTATGAAGGTGACTCCACTGTTTTTGTTTTTCATCTTATGAACAATAAATGTATTCATCAATAAGGTTCGATAATTATGAATTCTTGATTCCTATTCTCCGTGGTGACGAAGGCTGTATTGTCGACAACAACAACACTCGTTGCCTTTCCCGCTAGGTTTAACGATCCGGTTAAACTCGGTGTTGAGCTGGTGGTGACATTAAGTACTTGAAATTCGTCATTCTTGTTCGCTGTTGCCAAGAAGGCTTGATTTCCTGTTACAAAAATTCCATTCACCTTTTCTCCAACCTCAAATCCATTTCCATTCATGACTACGGGAACGGCAGGATCAATAATATCAATAATGAAAAATTCTCCACCGCCTCCCTTGGTATTATCCTGTCCAACGTAGGCCGTTGTTCCCTCAATGAAGACAGAACGCCCATTCGACTTATCAGGAAGGTCTAACGTTGAAACAAGTGTCGGAGAAGAAGGGGAGCTGATATCAATGATTTGAAACTCGGCGTTATCCTCGTCGGTGACGATGTACGCATAATTTCCACTGACAGTAATTCCATTCGTATTCTTTCCAATATTCAGTCCTCCAATCAACGTTGGATTTGAAGGTGTAGAAATATCAAGACTGTAGAGTTCGTATCCAGGATTTCCTCCAACATTCTTTGTGACCAAGAAAGCCGTATTTCCAGAAACAGCGACATCCTTCGCATCGGCATTTCCGGTTTTATTATAATCTCCCACCTGACTCATAGTTCCTAGATCGATGACCTGGAGTTCTTCGCCATCTTCTTTCGAAGCAATAAAGGCGTACCCGCCAGAAATATCCATTCGTTCTGCACCCTTCCCTAAGGACAGAGAGCTCGTGAGGGTAGGAGTTATATGATTCGTTGTGTCGACGACATACAAGTCATTTCCTTTATCCTTTGTAATGAAATACGCAGTCGTTCCAAAGACCAAAACATCTTTTCCAGGAGAGGCAGAAGATGTATTGTAAATACCTTCCAATCGTGGAAAGACCCAGTCAGGCGGTGGGGGAGGTTCGACATTGAAATCAACAATCGCTTCGATAGTGTCACCATTGGTCAGGGTGAAGAGAATTGTGAATGTCTCATCTTGCATATCCCCATTAAACTTAAACTTATCAATGGGGATGTCATTGGCTCCCGCATTGAGTGTGAAATCTACAATATCAATTACCGTTCCCGAAGGCTGTCGTCCATCAGGGGATCCCTCTTTGTTATGTTTCCAGGACTTTTCTTTATCAATCTTAATTTCTTCAATTTCTCGGGTGTTGCCCCATGTGACGGTGATGGTATCGATTATGAGATCGACAGCGCCAATATTGGAAATGGTTACTCCTTTCAATTCCTTGTTCCCACCACCTCCGATAGAAGCATTGGTAACATTCACCACAAAATCATTTGCACTTTGTGATACACTTCGAGACCAGTTGGTCAGATTTGTTACGAGAGAAATGAGACCTGTTCGTTGTGCGGTCTGTTGCCATGCGACATTGACGGTGACTTGTCTCTCGGTTGTACTTACGTCGGTGATGGTCACATTTCGAGTAAAGATACCTTCAGTATCCGATGTCCCTGACAAGGTCCACTGGTTTCCACTCACGGCCAGTCCATAGGTTCCCGCAAGCAGATTAGCAAAGTCGTCATCTCGAATATTCTTCACGGCTTCAACTCCTTCTTCGGCGAAGTAGACGGCTTGTGCCCGAGTGGCAGAGAGCGCCGTACTTTCATTTCCATAGAGATAGGATCCTGTGAATGCCGTTACAATCATGGCAAATAAGAAAGAGGTGAGTATCACTTCTACCAACGAGAATCCGTTGTTTTTTTTGATGACCCCTTTTGTAATTTTTTTCATTAATATTCGAGGATGCCTTTGCTATTTATACTAAGTGTCCGCGTTACGCCGGTATTCGTTGAGACAGTCATACTTCCTTGAGAAAGAGGAAGTCCTTCCATTTTTGAAAAAATCACTTCTTGCAGTCCAGAGTGAGCCATGCTGGAAGCGAATTCAAAGCTTTCATCAAAGTCGGTATCGCGACTGACAAAAGACGTGCCTTTAAACAGAGTGATACTTCCATTCACAATCGTAACGCCCCATTGGGAATCACCTTCCATGGATTGAGACAATACTTGCGCTCGTCGGAGAGATTGCGCGATAACATCTGTTGCGATATGAACATCGTTTCTCACTTGGAAATTCTGATACACAGGGACCGACATTCCTGTGAGGGCTGCAATAGTCGCTACCGAAAGCATTATTTCAATCAGTGTAAAACCAGTGTTTTTCGTTTTACTCATCGAAAAGTGGCGTTACGTATTTTCCCAAAACCCATCCTTCTTGGTCTCCATCGAAACGGATTTGGTACCATCCACTTTGCTTTGTTACATACGGATATCGTTTTCCTGGTTCGACTTTTCCCACCACAACATCGGAAGGATTTCGTCGGACATTGAGGAAGGTCGTTCCCGTCGGCAGAATCTCCACCATGGGGACGTCACTCTCAGAAACAGCCGGAATGACGACTTCGGCAACATTAGAAGGAAAGGCGACATCCTCTTTTATTAACGTCACGTAATCACCAGATACCCATCCGGTTTGCCCATCGTCGAGAATAATCTCATACCAGTTTTGTTTTTCTGTTTTGTACGTGTACTCATCTCCTCCTAATACTTTTTGTATAATATTTCCAAAGGGTTCGGTTCGTACATTAAGGGTCGGTACATCATTACTAATACTGAGAGAAGGAAGCTTCTGTTCAGCTTGCTCATGTGGTCCAGAAGAAGGCGCAGACTTTGTTGTATTTGGTTGAGAAGTGGCACTAGGGGATTCATTGAGTCCTCCAATCAAA
>Ga0307929_1002098_pt1 | contig 13545 bp, 15 predicted proteins | sample AceLakmetage1330_FD_203160 | JGI IMG/M metagenome (GOLD analysis project Ga0307929, IMG submission 203160) | Saline water microbial communities from Ace Lake, Antarctica - #1330 | ecosystem: Environmental > Aquatic > Non-marine Saline and Alkaline > Saline | place: Antarctica: Ace Lake...
GCACTTGTTCAAAAAATGCAGCAAGCCCGGGCAGATCTGCAGCTTGAAACGTTCCTGGGCAAACTCGATAAATATTCGGTCATCGTTCTTGATGACTTGGGATATGTCAAAAAAAGTGATGCGGAAACCCATGTGCTTTTCGAACTGATCGCCCATAGATATGAGACGGGAAGTATTATTATCACATCCAATCAGCCTTTTGGGGAATGGGATAAAATCTTTACGGATCCCTCAATGACTGTAGCTGCTATTGACAGGGTGGTTCACCACTCAGTCATTATCGAGATACAGGCCGATAGTTACCGTAAACGCCAGGCACTTTCCAACAACATCAATATTTGTCTTGGGCAGGAAACACATCCAAAAACCATAAATACAACGACGGGAAGATAAAATAATGCAAATGACCATTTACAACATAGCTAAACAGCGACTGGAAACAATTGACATTGAAATCACAAAAGAAAACACCACTTGGTTCGATGACATTGTCGATCTTCATTCTGTTTTAAGCATCACAGATTTTCAAGACGGATTGCTTATCAAACAATGCGATTATAGCAGTCCAATATGGTTTTATGATATATCCCGGGCTGATATAGGTCACAATCATCAGAGGGCGAAAAAGTTATTATTAACAATTTGAATAGCAATTCTTGATAAATCAGAAAGGAAATTTGCCCGATTTTAATGGGGGCCAGCCCCCAAACCCCCGGGATTTACCGCATTACGGACCAAAGCATGGGGGAGGCTGCACACAATTGACTGTACAGTGCACCCCCATGCTCCCGCCACCAGATAAAGTGGTCGGGTTCTATCACGGTATTTTGCGATATGTATTTCTGATAATCCTATAAAAAAGAGCCAAATTTTCAGTGGCTAAATTTTAGGTGAAAATCACACAATATTTTTGTAAAGCGTAGTACGCTTATCTATAACAAAGGGATAACAAGGTTATCAGCCTGTTATCTTGGAAAAGGAGAGGATCATGCGAGGCGGATATAGAGGAAAACCAAAACCAAAACTACCATCACATCTAAAACGTGTTCATGTAAACGCCCGAATTCAACGATGGATGCTTGATGAACTTAAAAGGCAAGGTGAGGTAGGTATCATTTTAGAATACATCCTTATTAAAGCGGGTTTTCAATACCAACCTGAAAAGTGAGAAGACAGGCCAGTCCTGCCACGTAATGGAGAGATTCGCCCTTCAACAATAAAGTTTTTCCCTTGCCCCAAAAAAAAATCTGCGAAGTGGAAGGATAAGTCAAGGAAAAAATGGGAGGGACCCTCTGGGAGGAACCGATTTTTTCCTTGATTTATCCTGGAACGAAGTTACAAATTTTTGGGGGTAAGGTAAAAAGTGTGTGGCTTAGACGACAATTACTGCGTCCGAAATTCACTTAAAGTGGTGTAGCCGACGTCAATTATAATGGAGACGTAAAATCATTCTCTTAAAATTCAATATAACGACAAAAAAGGAGCAAAACTTATGCGCTTAAAAAGCATTTATTGAGATTAAAAAACCGGCCAAGATAATTGACGCCGACCGGACAAAGTAATTGACATCTGATAATCTTCTCAATTGCCAAAAACAACAAGAAAAATCTTCAACACTAAAGTCGCTGGCGTAGCTTAAACTGTATCATTGCTGATGCTCTATATGGAACAAGCCAGTTTTTCAAAGGTGTTTCAAAAGTTTATAAAAATGCCCAAATAATTAGCCAAATACGCAGAACGCAGAATGTTTTTATCCGGAATCAAAAACAAACTGTGAATAATTATTTTTCAAAACATCCTGGCGTTCCTCAAGAAATGCGAATCCGTGGAGACAAGATTATTGCAACAACCATAGGAAGCGCCAGAATACATGTTTGGTGCAGCATTATTACTTGAGGATTCGACACCCGCTGTTGGATTAACCTTAAGATATGATAGAATTGATAATTTTTGGTTTTGTCTTCTTCATGAATTAGCTCATATTGTATTGCACCTTGGTAAAGAAAACCAAAATTTATTTGTAGATGACATGGATATTAGGGTCTCTGGAATAGGAAAACAAAACGATATTGAAAACGAAGCAGATTCTCTTGCTACAGAATCTTTGATTCCGAATGAAGCGTGGTCTACCTTTACTGCAAAATTAAAACCGACAAAAAAAAATGTGCTTGAATTAGCTGAACATCTTAAAATCCACCCGGCTTGCATTGCGGGCAGAGTTCGATTTGAACAGAATAATTTTAAACTGCTATCCAGATTAGTAGGGGCAGGTAAAATTAGAAACCTTTTTGAGATTTGATTTTATAGCGTTCTACCTATTAAGAAACAAACAATTGAATATTTAAAATCACCAGAAACCTATGCGCAAGACACAGAGTTTATTCACATCCGATATGGAATTACAACTGAACATTGGGGTAATCCAACGGTTGGTATAAAGAAACGCCAAATCACATAATTGCGCTTTTGCAGCGGAGCACAAACAGCAGTGCTACTGAAAAGCGCCGTTGTGTGCTTAATAAAACCAGAGATCGGTGGACATCTTACTCAATTCAAACAAGAAAACTTTTTATTCTTGTCGGACCAAGTTAATCGTCTGATAATATAAAATAAAACTCCGAAAACCTCCTCAAAAATTTCAAAATCCCAACTTCAAAATGCACAAGATTTCACCGGTGATTTTGGTGGTTAGCCTTTTTCCGTCTGCTCAAACAGTTTCATTGACTTTTAGTGTTTTGGTCCCTATAATAGGCCCGTAAATAAAGTTCTAATATGAGTCCCTAAAAGGAGGCTATATGTTACAGGCAAAATTCAGCGTTGAAGAAACGCAAGCCCAGTTTTTGAATAATTTTAAAGTCTATGGATTTAAGGATAAAAGCTCTATGCTTCGTGAGGCTATAAAGCATTTTAAGAAAGAAATGGAACTTGAAAGTCTAAGAAAATCCGCTGAGTTATATTCTGAAATTTATTCTGAAGATGATGATTTAAAAGAATTGACCGAAACTGCATTAAACGGATGGCCAGAATGACAGTGCTGAAAAGAGGTATGATTATTGACGTCAATCTTGATCCGACAAAAGGTTCAGAAACTGGAAAAGTTAGACCATGTGTAGTTGTAACTAACGATATTTATAATGAAAGAGTTCCTGTTATCCAAGTTGTTCCAATTACTGAATGGAGTACAAAAAAAATTCGAATAAAAACCAATGTTGAAATTTATCCGTCATCCGATAATGGTCTATCTAAAAAATCGGTAGCAGACTGTTTGCAGACACGTCCAATAGATCATCGTCATAGGTTGGTCAAAATTCGAGGGAGATTGTCAATAGACAAAGTACAGGAGATTAACCAGTCTTTAAGGGTTGTATTTGAACTTAATGCATAGGACAAAATACCCAGAGGCTATCGAGATAGGACTCCCCATCACTAAGGAGCCCTCCCACACCACCTGGCATACCGATCGGTACCTCGGCGGTTCGGCTGATCAGGCAGGTTAATTTCCGGGTAGGTATAAACCAAAATCAAGGAAATATTTATTCGGCAAAGCTACAATCACTTATTTAACTCTGCTCATACGCCAGTGCTTCTTGCGGGCGCACCCGCAGGACACTGCATGTTTGTGGGATATCCCACGTTTGAGCTGGTTGGCCGGCAATCAAATTCAACATGGAGGTCACTGTGACAAAAAAAAATCAAAAATCAAAATCGTTGTACCAAATCAAAGTTACCTTGGTTGGAATCAAGCCTCCAATATGGAGAAGATTGATTGTCAAAGACAGTATCAAATTAGATCAATTACATTCCGTATTGCAGGTAACAATGGGATGGTTTAATTACCATTTGCATCAATATATAGTTGGAAAATCTTATATCGGAAGGCCAGACCCGGATTTTGATATGGATGTAACAGATGAGCGCAAGGTTTATCTACAAGACATCATTTCCAATCCAAAAGACAATTTTGTTTATGCATATGACTTCGGTGATGGATGGGAGCACAAAGTCGTTCTCGAAAAAATTCTTCCTTTAGATTTTTCTGAATCACCTTTAGTCGTGAAAGGGAAAAAGGCATGTCCTCCAGAGGATTGCGGGGGTATTTGGGGATACGCCGATTTTTTGGATGCAATTCAAAATTCAAAAAATGAAGAACATGAATCTATGCTCGAATGGGTTGGTGGGGAATTTGATCCTGATGAATTTGACGTGAACTTTATTAACGAAAAACTTAATGATCTGAAATTATAGGTTTTCTTCATTACAGGCAGCCAACCATCGCTTACACACCGACCCGGAAAGCCACAGCATTTTTTCGCTTCTGCCCAAGGCATCCAATCTCGATGCTTATGGAAAACCTTCATAACCACTGCGTAAACGCGGACCGGGAAAATAATGGCATTTTTAACTTTTTTATAGTCTTTTTTGAATTGGGTTGTGTAATGCAGGATCAATTATCAAGTTCCTGAAAAAGGTCATCAACAGAACTAACAGTATGAAGGCCTTTGCCATTATCTACATCCATAAGAGTTTTTGCCGTAATATCATTCGGAATTTTTAATTCAAAAGGAATTCCATTATGAAGGGTTATTTGTGAAAGATACATTGAGATCGCCTCGGACATTGAAATATTCAGTTTTTTTAATATTGTCTGTGCGTGTTTTTTTAGCACCGGATCTACACGGGTTTGAATCACTGCTGTTTTTGCCATGATTCCCTCCTTATAAAAAGATTTTGTATTGATAATGTCATTACGATTGATATACGCTTTATTGTTCAAAGCTCAAGTATCTTTTTTAAAAACAACAAAAATGCTGACGGATAAACCGCAGATTTTCATGTTCAACGAAGAAGATCACGACGTGTTTAAGTTAACAATTGATGAAATTGATTTTGCTATTGAAGCAATAAATCATCATGGATACAGTGCAATGCTTCCTCAACCTGTAGAATGGGCCGATGTGATCTCTAACAGGATAGAAATCCGAGACTATATCAAAGAGCTTGATCTGGATACATATGACCCCTTCAGACCAATGCGGATATTTGCACCAAAGAACCGTGCAAATATCCGCATTGTCCATTTGTTAAAACTCAAAATGGCGATAGGTTAATGCGAATTAAACATGCAACTAAATATTGACAAAAGGCAGACACAAATATATTGTTAGCTTATGAAATATTTGAATTGGAATTCTGATAAGAATGAAATTATGAAGCGTGAGCGCGGAATTTCATTTGAGGAAATTGCTTTTCTGATTGAATCAGGACATATAATTGGAATTGAGAAAAATCCAGGACGTCCGAATCAAAATATTTATATATTAGAAATTGAGAACTATGCCTATATTGTACCTTTTGTAAAAATTGAGAAAGAAATATTTCTCAAAACTGCCTTTCCAAGTCGGAAATATACAAAACGATACGGTTTAAAGGGGGAATGATGAAAAAAATAAGCAAAAAGGCTTTTAAACCAATTGATCAGGAAGAAAAAGACTTGATGAGTTCAATCGAAAACGATGAGTGGCTGCCTGTTAAAGATATCGACCAAGAAAAAGAAAAGGCCATTGCTGCTGCCCGAAATACCTTAAAAAAAGATAAGCGTATAAATCTTCGCCTTACTCAAAAAGATTATCATCAAATTCAGATAAGGGCAATTGAAGAAGGTATACCCTACCAAACACTTATTTCCAGTCTTGTGCATAAATATTTGAATGGTTCTTTAGCTTCAAGTTGAACCTTCTCCCAAAAAAGTGATTTCGAAGTTACAATTCTGCTTAAAAATTAATCCCAATACTAATACCCGTTTGTGGTAAATCTAAAATGCTAACAAAAAAAATGCTGACGCATAAACCGCAAATTTTTGGTACGGATTAAGCGACTACTGGATGGGAACCTTGGAGATGTTAAACCCATGGGTGAAGGTGTTTCAGAGTTACGAATTAATTATGGACCAGGCTACAGAGTTTATTACAAGCAGTTCGGAGAATCTATAATTATTTTGTTGGCTGGTGGAAACAAGCGTACCCAGACAAAAGATATCAAAACCGCCACACAACTTTCTTCTTTCTGAGGAAGAGGCCCGCGAAATATTCGGCATTCTGACTGCAACAATTGAGCAGAATTGGGACGCTGTATGTGCAAAAGCTGAGTTGAATGAGGTGGACAAGAAACTCCTCTGGAAACGTCAGTTTCTAAATCCCTATTCGGTTGAGCAATAAACGTTACCTTTGTGGATTGGAGATGTGACATGATTAAATTTTTTGCAGCTGTCGCAAAGGTCTTATGAGACTATCAGAAAGAATGATTAAAGCGGGTTGGGTAGTTAACCGTGATAGAAACGGATCATTTACTGTTTATGGCTCCGGAATGCAGGAGTATCGTTACGATTCAAGAACGGATAGCTGGTCTGAGGATCTACATACAATAGAGCTTTTACTGGAACAAGATTTAGAGGCAAATGCCTCTGTTAAAAGCTATCCATGGAAAACTCCCTTTGTTATTTCCTCTCGGCTGACAGCCTTGAATCACACTAAACAGACCTCTCAGCCTGTTCGTTACCTTTGTCAGGAAGGACTGGTATCAGAGAAAACAGTTCTGCATCTGGGTACTGGAATGGACCGTTTTGCCGGGGACGCACTCATAAAGGCGGGATGCCGGAATGTGACAGACTATGATCCCAACTTTTGTCCTGATCCTTCCGTCCTGGACAGGCAGTATGATATTGTGATGGCCCATTATGTAATAAACATACTTCCACCGGCGGACAGAAGGCAGGTATACCGGCTGATTGCAAAAACTCTCCGGGACGGGGGCAATTCTTATTTGACGGTTCAGGGGCTTTGGCCTGTAGAGCATAAGTATGAAATAATTCGTCGCATAGAGGATGGCTATTTGATCAGAACAGGTTATAATACGACATTCCGAAAGGGATACAGCTCAAAAGAACTGCTGAAAGAAATAAAATTAGAGCTGGGAGGGACAGCCCAGCTTTTAACTACATTTTACAGTAACACTCTGGCATCCTGGACAAAATAAGGGGTTTGGCTCTCCAATAGACGTAGAAAAGAGATCTTAGCGGCTCCATTTTGATGCCCAAATGGGGCCGCTAAGAGATTATACCGACTATAGCGCTCTAACAATCAAAAGGCACTCGGGCACGCCGGTGATTTTGGTTAAATATTTTTTTTGCAGCCGGTTAGCCGCAGATCCTAAACATTAAAATCAAATAATATTTTGTATGGCATAACCCAGTTTTTTTATGTTATTCAATTACAGTATTCATAATGAAAGTATCTTCGATCTGATAGCCTTGCGGCAATATTTGGACACGTTGATCAAATTGATAATGAATTTATTGTGCAAGAAGAATTAATCCGCAGAAATAAAATCAACATATAGATTTTTTCAACAAGAAAAATGAACCGGATAATACCGGTTATTTTCAAATTAAATATTGGCAGTATTATAGGTTTATTTAAACATTTATCTTAAAGGGTAAAAAATTTTCTAATGTAAAACTCTGAGGTTGTACGAAAAAACTTACTTGACATAACGTAACCTAATGGGTTACGTTATAGTTCATGATAAAATCATTCAAACATAAAGGATTGGAAGATTTTTTTTATACAGGTAGCAAAAGAGGAATATTACCAAATCATGCAAATAGACTTGAGAGGATTTTGGATCGATTGAATGCAGCAATGGAAATAAAGGATATGAATTATCCAGGTTCCTTTCTCCATCAATTGACTGGAGATAAAAAGGGACTTTATTCTGTTAAAGTTTCTGGCAATTGGCGTGTTTTTTTCAAGTTTGAAAATGGTGATGCCCATATTGTGAATTATGATGATTATCATTGAGAGGTGCAACTATGAGAAAGATGATAAGACGACCAACACATCCCGGTAATATTTTAAAGGAAGATTATTTAGTGCCTCTTTCTATTAAAATAAAGGATATGGCTGAAATCTTAGGTATTTCAAGAAAAACTTTTTCTAAAATAATCAATGAAAGAGGTTCTATTACACCTGATATGGCTTTGCGATTATCTCGAGCTTTTGATACTTCTCCATATTTTTGGCTAAATCTACAAAAGAATTTTGATTTATGGACAGCAGAACAAACCTCAACTGATTGGCAGAAAGTTAAACCTATCCCTCGACATATATTACACCCAGATTCAACAGTAATAAGCGAACCAGTCGCTTGAGTCTGACTGCCGGGATTTGTACTCGATTGTAATAAATATCTCACCGTCAGCAATAGATTTTCATTTTTCACCTTGGAAAAGATCAAATTAAAAAAGAAAAAAGGGGCCGAGTCTACGTTTGACCCTTGTTTGAAATATTTTCTAACAACGAACATGCTACGGGTGAAGCCCAGCAAAAGCTTCAGCGGCAGGAAGGATGATAGCCCTTATACTGATAAACAGAAATGTGCTATGAAACTGTACAAATGGAAAAAAATACTGAGTTGGAAGATTGTGCAAATGTTATTGAAGGTGCTTTATGTTCCTACGATATAGAGTTGGAAAATACGTTAAAAGATAAGGAAGCTATTAAAATTCTTGAACTATTAATTCCAGACCAAATGAACCGGATTTCACCGGACGCATCGTTTTCACCAGAGCGGTTTGTGCCCATACCACCGTGATTAAAAAAATAGAGGAAACACAGAGCCCATGTCGTTAAAAAATCCCACTTTTATGAAAAAATATAATGGTTTGCTTTTTCTTGAAAAAAAGATTCTGCAGATTCTTTCCATCGCCTATGCCAGGTTGACTCAGACCCAGCTACTTGCCTGTTTAGTGGCCCTCAACATAAAGACGGAAGACGGTAAACGTTTCGATTCCGGAACAAAAACCGCCATGTTAAAGCTGCTTCGCAATGCGCTTGATACCCTTCTGGGAGGAGATTTATTAAATGGAAAAAGCCGCAGCGTCCTTGTGGTCAACCGAGGTTACATTGAAGTATTAACACGAAATCTCGTTGCAGGGAAAAAATTCATGGCCATGGCTGGCACCCTTCAAAAAACACTGAATCTTACAGAAGAGGGGTTTGCACAGGAACCTTCCCTGTCCATGGATCAATTGATGGCCGGAATGCGGATTCTTTTTTATCAGAAAGAGGTGCGCAAGGCCAGTGAGCTTTATGAAAACTTTATAAACCGTGTTTCTGACCAGGAGACGCTTCCCATGGTGTGGGAACGGATCTGCTGTTATCCCTTTGATCCAGACTGGTTTCGACTCTTACCGCCGGATATCCATACAAGTTTTCTGGAAGGGCCTTTTCTTCGGGACATGGCATGTTGGAGGAAGAACGATTCCCATGCCGATTACCTGGAATCCCTTGTAATGGAGGGGTCTGAAAAATGTGAATCAGATCTTGAGGCAGCGGTATTAGAAAAATGGATGCTCACCGGTCAACAAGATCGTCTGGACACCTGGCTTGAAAAATATGGAAAGAAAAACAAAAGCCTTGAGAACAGTTTGTGTCTCCAGGGATGGATGGCTTTTTGTAAGGGGGCGACTGCAAAATCCATCTCATTGTATGAAAAAGCACTGGATCTTCTGAATAAAAGGACAGAGGGAAAAAAGAAAGTTTTTTTCAGCCGGTTCATGGGTCTCTTTTATATCCTGGCTCTGATTAAGGAGGGTAGTGATGAGACCTTTTCACGAGCAAGAGCGTTTCTGGCAATGGGAATGAGTCGAGAATACGATTTTGAAAAAATATGTGACTTATTGGGAGGGCTTTTGGATTATCTGCAAGGCAACTCCAGGGGGGCGGATAAAATTCTTCGCCATCACGTTTGGATTAGCACCTGGAGAGCTTCCACAGATCTGACCTCCAATTTTTTCACAGTTTTTTCTTATTACTGGGTGGACAGGGAAGAGGCAAAAAAAGAGTTTAAAAATATAAAACAACTTCGTAAACTTGCAAAAGAGACTCAATATTCCTGGTTTGCCGGAGAACTTGAGGGCCTTATCCAAAGTTTGTCCAAGCCCGGATCCAAAACCGGCAAAAAAAAGAATCCTTCCTGCCTGGTTGGGCTGACCAGAGAGAACAAGGTCTGGGAGCACACCCTGAATGCGTTGCTCTCCTTGAATAAAAAATCAACCCCTGGAAAGCGGGTGCAGAAGCAGGAAAAAGAGTACGATCAGCGCATGGTCTGGTTCCTTGATTATGCTAATGACGGAGAGTGCGCTATCAGCCCCAGGGAGCAAAAGAGAAATGCCAGGGGCGTTTGGACAAAAGGACGACCCATTGCCTTGAAACGTCTGTGCGATGAGATAAGAAAATTTGCCTACCTGACGGCCCAGGATAAAAAAATTTGTGGCCATATCTATGCTCATAGTTACAAAGATGGGTGGTACACCAATGTGGAATATATTTTTGATGAAGCGTATATGCCCGATGTTGTGGGCCATCCCTTTCTTTTTTTAAGCGATGGAACCACTCGGATGGAGTTGGTTCATGGAAAGCCTGAACTCATTATTTCAAGAAAGGGCAAAGACCAGTTTACCCTTGTTCTATCCCCCAGACCACGACGTCATTTTGAGGGAAAATATGTGGTGGTACAGGAGACACCGACTCGAATCAAGTTGGTTTTGCTGGATGCAAAATATCAGGCTATTGCCGATATCCTGGGCAAGGAGGCCTCCTTTCCAGCATCTGCGAAAAATAAAATTGTCCAGGTAATGGATGCACTGGCAGGGAATATCACCATCCACTCGGATATAGAAGGGGGCAGTGACGGTGTTGCCGCGGCAAAAGCAGATTCAACCCTTCATGTTCAGCTCTCTCCCCTGGGACAGGGACTGAAACTCTCCATGGTTGTTCGTCCCCTTGGTGAAAATGGCCCCTCTTATCCCCCTGGCAGCAAAGGAAAAAATGTCATCGCCCGGGTGAATGGTATCCAGATGAAAACCACAAGGGAGCTTGAAACTGAAAAAGAGCTGACAGTTAGTTTGATCAATGGGTGTCCAACCTTTGCAACCGCTGAAGAAAATTATGGTGAGTGGCATTTTCCAGGGGTGGAAGATTCCCTGGAGCTGATACAGGAATTGGGAGCCCAAGGTGACGGTGTTGTACTTGAGTGGCCCGAGGGCAAACCCTTTGAGCTGGTGGGAAACGTCTCGTTTAACAATTGCCGATTCAACATCAAAGGGGGAGAAGATTGGTTTACCATGACCGGCCAGGTGGTGGTGGATGAACACCTTACCCTGGAGATGGGTATGCTTTTGGACTATCTTGAAAAAAGCACCACCAGATTTCTGGAGATCCAGCCGGGTCGGTTTGTTGAATTAACCCGGGCATTTCATAAAAGACTCCAGGCCCTTGACAGATACTCTGTCAGACATGGAAAAGGGGTAAGGTTTCACCCCCTGACCGCTTTGGCCCTGGAGGGATTTTTCCAGGAAGCTGGCACCGTGCGGTCCGATAAGGCATGGAAAGTCCACATTGCAAAGCTTCAAACCCAGACAGATCCACTACTGGCGGCCCCATCCACCCTGGATGCTGAGTTGCGTGATTATCAGCTGGAGGGGGTCAATTGGATGAACTGTCTGTCAGATTGGGGCGTGGGTGCATGCCTGGCCGATGACATGGGGATTGGTAAAACCATGCAGACCCTGGCCATGCTCATAAGACATGCCCCACAGGGACCGTCACTGGTGATTGCCCCCACCTCGGTGTGTGCAAACTGGGTTGCCGAAGCCAACCGCTTTGCCCCTTGCCTGAACCTTATTTCATTTGGCGGAAACAAAAGGAAAAAAATTTTGGAAGATGCCAGCAGTTTTGATGTGCTGATCTGCAGTTACGGCCTGATGCAGCAGAAAAAGGTGACCACCATGTTGTCTGCGGTTTCCTGGCAGATGGTGGTTTTGGATGAAGCACAGGCAATAAAAAATTTCGCCACCCAGAGATCCCGGGCCGCCATGGAGCTGAGGGCCGCATTCAAGGTGATTCTCACCGGAACTCCCATTGAAAATCACTTGGGTGAGCTGTGGAATCTTTTTCAGTTTATTAATCCCGGCCTTCTCGGGTCCCTGGAACGGTTCAACAAGACCTTTGCCAACCCCATTGAAAAAGAGGGGGATGCTCATGCAAGAAAGGATCTCAAGCGACTGATCCAGCCGTTTATCCTGCGTCGTACCAAGGCCCAGGTCTTAGAAGAGCTGCCCCCCCGCACAGAGATTCTGCTGGATATTGATTTGAGCAAAGAGGAGATGGCTTTTTATGAGGCCCTGCGCCAACAGGCCCTGGAGCGAATCTCCAACGATAATGAGAGCCATGGCGGTCAAAAGCATTTCAAAATACTGGCGGAGATCACAAAATTGCGCCAGGCTTGCTGCCACAGTGAACTTGTCAACAAGGAGATCTCTATTGCCAGCAGCAAACTGGCTGTCTTTTCTGAGATTCTGGGGGAACTCATCAACAATGGACACAAGGCGCTTGTCTTCAGCCAGTTTGTAGGGCATCTGTCCATTGTCCGGAAATATCTGGATGAATCCAAAATCAAATACCAGTACCTGGACGGCAGCATCCCGGCCAACCAGCGACAAAAGGCAATCCATGGCTTTCAATCCGGGGAGGGAGATGTTTTCTTGATCAGTCTTAAAGCCGGGGGCGTGGGGTTGAATCTTACAGCAGCGGATTATGTTATCCACCTGGACCCATGGTGGAACCCGGCTGTGGAAGATCAGGCATCCGACCGTGCCCATCGCATTGGTCAGAGTAGACCTGTCACCATTTATCGCCTGATTACCCGGGGAACGGTGGAAGAGAAAATTGTACAGATGCATCGCCGTAAACGAAATCTTGCGGACAGCCTGCTCACGGGGAGCGACTTAAGCGGGAGAATGTCTGCCAAAGAACTTCTGGCTTTAATCCAGGTGTAGTCGGAAAAGCATGGGTCAAATTTTGATCAGTATCTTATGAATTCTAACATTCAAAATACACCGGGTGAGCCGGTGATTTCGGTGTTGTACGAATACTGACTGCATCAGCAGGAGGGTAATTTCAGTGGTTTACAGAATTTTAGACAATCGTTTTCAAAGCATGAATTTTATGACATCGGGTAATTCTTTGGTTTATAATCGTTTAAAAATTTTGTTCGAAAAGACAAACTTTATGGGCTCGGGTGAGAGCTTTTTAGAAATCCCCATATATATAGGGTATAACTCATTCACCGCATCGTCCAACAAATAGGATTCTACGGGCAACTATCGTTGCAGTTGATATGTTTTTTTTGCGTGTGGAATAAGGCTGGTTAAACTTTGAAAAGCTTGCATTTCTTAGACATTGTGGCATGATCGCATTTTGGCAAGCCACAATTAATTCATGATAACCTGGCCATGGTAATTGTAAATACCAACTCAACCCTGCAGGCTTGATTATTTTTCAATTATGTACAAGAATACAAAATGCCTTGGCTGGTATTTTGGGATAGTCTGGCAGACGTTTAATTTGTTTAGGAAACATTAAAATGGATTATATAATTCAAAAAAAATCGACAAGGTTTTGGATCATATTAAAGATCCTCAATCCG
>Ga0307929_1002101_pt1 | contig 13538 bp, 6 predicted proteins | sample AceLakmetage1330_FD_203160 | JGI IMG/M metagenome (GOLD analysis project Ga0307929, IMG submission 203160) | Saline water microbial communities from Ace Lake, Antarctica - #1330 | ecosystem: Environmental > Aquatic > Non-marine Saline and Alkaline > Saline | place: Antarctica: Ace Lake...
ATTCCCAAGGTCTATCTGGATAAAACCACGGAAACCGTGTTGACCATGGAATATATCCAGGGCATCAAAATTTCAGAGATAGACACCCTTGATGAACACGGCATGGATCGAAGGGTATTAACCCAGCGGGGCGCGGATTTAATCTTAAAGCAGGTGTTTGAATTCGGTTTTTTCCATGCCGATCTTCACCCGGGCAATCTCTTTGTGCTGCCCAATAATGTGCTGGGACCGGTTGATTTCGGGATGATGGGGTTCATGGACCGCCGGGCCCGGGAAGTTTTTATTGACCTGATTGCAAGCATTGTTACGGAAAATTCGTCGGCAACCTGCCACTACCTGCTGGACCTCACGGAATATGATGATGAGCCGGACATGCGGTTTTTGGAACGGGATATATCCACATTCATCGCCCAGTATCTGACCAAGGCCTTGAAAAATATCAATATGGGACGGTTATTGCAGGATCTTTTAAAGATTACCGCCAAACACAAACTTCGGCTGTACCCGGATACGTTTTTGATGATGAAATCCTTTGCAGCAGTTGAAGGCGTTGCCCAGAAACTTGATCCGGATTTTGATATGGTTGGCTATGCGGCACCATTTATCAAGAAAAAGAAAATGGAACGAATGTCCATCTCGCGCATCACCGAAGATTTTTCCAGTCTTTCGGTGGAATCCCTTCAACTGCTCCAGGAAGTTCCCCGGGACAGCATTGCCATCATTCGCCAGGCACGAAAAGGCAAATTTGTTCTGGGGTTTGACGTCCAGAAACTGGAAAAAATCCTGGGAGTTTATCAACGGGAGAGTCATAAACGATCGGTGGCCATGATTATCTCTTCCTTGATTATTGCGTCTTCCCTTCTGTTGAGCCTTAAGGCGTCACCCCAGATTTTTGGTCTGTCTTTGTTTGGGATGGGTGCAATTGCCTGTGCTGTTGTTCTTTGGCTGTGGCTGTTTGTCAGACCCGGGAAATGAGTGTTGTTCTATTCATAATGTGTCCACATACGAAGGACTTTTACAACTTTATCAGCATTTATAATTTGATATATGATTCTATGTTGAATATTTAATCTTCTTGAATATGCACCAGACAAATCACCTACAAGTTTTTCATAGGAAGGCGGGGTTTGGTATGGATTGATTTTTAATATATCTATGATTTTCTCTGCTTTTGACTTTAACCCTGATGTTGATAATTTCTTTGCATCCTTCTGAGCTTGTTTTGTATAGACAACCTTCCAAATCACCAGTCAAGATCCTCACTGCAATCTTCTACTGGAGTTGACAGCCCATCCTGAATGGATTCGCGCATTCCAGGAATATTTAGCAAAAACATTGTTTCTTGAATTGATTTCCAATCTTCTTCAGAAAGAAGAACCGCATTCCCTCTTTTACCTGTGATAATAATTGGTTCATGGGATGATGATGTCTGGTCAATAAGCCTATAAAGATTGGAACGGGCTTCTGTTACAGATAGTATTGTCATATATACCTCCTTGAATCTTAATTTGTATAAAAATACGCCATGACGTACGCTTTGTCAAGATGGTAATTTTAAGACAGAATGTTTGAACTCACTGGACAAAAGGGTACGTAGCAAAATGTATAGAAAGGGACTGGCCGATGTGATCGTGAAGATCGGTAGCAATTCTACGGCGCTCTTGTTCCTCGGAAAGGGTCAGCTGGGAAGCAAGGACCTTGTCCTCTGCCACCATAATTCTGAAGGATTCCTGCCCCAGTACCAGACCCATGATTTTTCCTCTCCCCTGTCTCTGGTCGCCTGTCAATGGAGAATCTGATGTTTTCATTGGTATATCCACCCTGAATACAGACCCTTTTTTCAAATGGCTTTCAACACTTATCCGGCCATCCATCTGCCGGATCAAGGCATTGGAAATGGCCAGGCCCAAGCCGGTTCCTTGGCTCCCGGAATGTTGATTATTCAGATTACTTCTTTACAGAGAATATGAACATTGATAATAAGCGTATGTCTGATTTTTTTTGATCGTTTGTTATTCTTTTTACGTTCAAAGAGCCATGACTCTTAACAAGGATTGTTCAAGTACAATTAAAAGACCATCAAGGCGAAACTATGGTTGCAAAGCAAATAATGGTGGCACCGGGTGCCCGCATTGAAGTGCGGGACGCAGAATGGCTGGTACGCCGGGTGGAGAGAACAGAGACAAAAGGCCAGGCCATCCATGTGGTGGGCATGTCTGAGCTGGTAAAGGGCAAAGAGGCCATTTTTCTCTCCGATGCCGAAGCCCGGACCCGGAAAAACATCAAGGTGCTCGACCCCAAAGATACCCGGCTTGTTCCGGACCCTTCCCCGGGATTTCGTGCAACCAGACTCTATGTGGAAAGCCTGCTGAGAAAAACACCGCCCACGGACACCAGCCTCTATGTGGGCCACAGGGCCGCCATGGATGTGCTGCCCTTTCAACTGGAACCGGCAGCCCATGCCCTTGCCCAACCCCGTCAGCGGATTCTCATCGCCGATGCCGTGGGCCTTGGCAAGACCATCACCTGCGGTATTCTTCTCTCCGAATTGATCCGCCGGGGCAGGGGCAAGCGTATTTTGGTGGTGGCCATCAAAAGTCTTCTGACCCAGTTTCAAAAGGAGATGTGGTCCCGGTTTACCATCCCCCTGACCCGGCTTGACTCCATCGGTCTCCAACGGGTTAGAAACCATATCCCCACCAACCACAACCCCTTTCATTATTTTGACCGCGCCATCATCAGCGTGGATACCCTGAAGCAGGACAACGAGTACCGGGTATACCTGGAGAATGCCCATTGGGACATCATCGTCATTGATGAGGCCCACAACGTAGCAGAGCGGAGCGGCAACTCCTCCCAAAGGGCAAAACTTGCAAAACTTCTGGCAGGGAAATCCGACAGCCTTGTCCTTCTTTCCGCCACCCCCCACGACGGCCGGGCCAAAAGTTTTGCATCCCTCATGAACATGCTGGACCCCACAGCCATTGCCGACCCCGAAAATTATGGCCCGGAAGATATCCGGGGGCTGTTCATCCGGCGATTCAAAAAAGATATTCAGAACCAGGTGGCAGGCAGCTTCCAGGAGCGGGAGATCCGAAAATTTTCTGTACCGGCCTCCCGGGAAGAGGAAGAGGCCTTTGAAACCCTTTCCACCATGATATTCCACAAGCTCGATCAGCACCGGAGCGGAAGCCTTCTTTTTAAAACAACCCTGGAAAAGTCCCTTTTTTCATCACCGGCCGCCTGTGCCCAAACCCTTGACAACCGTATAACAAAACTTGAAAAAGTCCATGGTTCCACCCACCCCGATATCCCGGTCCTTGAAGCACTTTCCCAGAGTGTGGCCGAGATTACCCCCCCAGCCTTTACCAAGTTCAACAAGCTCATTGAGGTGCTGACGGACAAGAAAAATCCCCTGTTCTGGAACGGCAAAGACACCACCGACCGCCTGGTCATCTTCACCGAACGGGTGGAGACCCTGAAGTTCCTGGCAAAACATCTCCCCAAGGCCCTGAAACTAAAAGCCAAACAGGTGGCAACCCTCATCGGCACCTTCAGTGATAAGGAACAGCAGGACGTGGTGGAAGCCTTTGGCAAAGAGTCCGAACCCATAAGACTTCTCATTGCCACGGACGTGGCCTCGGAGGGCATCAACCTTCACTACCTGTGCCATCGCATGATTCATTTTGATATTCCCTGGTCCCTCATGATATTCCAGCAGAGAAACGGCCGCATCGACCGCTATGGCCAAAAATTCACCCCCCAGATCACCTATCTTTTAACCCAGAGCCAGGAGACTGTCATCCAGGGAGATATCCGCATCCTGGATCTGTTGATCCGAAAGGATGAAGAGGCCCAAAAAAACATTGGAGACCCCTCGGTATTCATGGGCGTTTACGATGAGACAAGAGAAGAGGAGATAACAGCCCGGGCCATGGAGCAGGGGCTCACCCCGGAAGATTTTGAAGCCACCCTGGAAAAGAACAGAGAGGTATCCCCGGACGAACTCTTTGCAGAAGGCTTCGATCCCATGGCCATGCTCTTTGATGATGAAACCGAAACCGCTGCCCAGACAACTGTAAAACCCCAGGTGTTAACGGCGGCCATGCCCTCCCTTTACACCGATGATTTTGACTATGCCCAAAGCGCCCTCTCCTTTGTGGCCCAGAACGGGGGAACCAACCAGGTGGACAGGGACGACCGCTTCATCACCATTGATGCCCCCGACGATCTCATCCATCGCTTCCGCATGTTGCCCCGGGAGATGCGGCCCAAGGACAACCGTTTTTTCCTCACAGACAAGACCGATGTGATCCAGGAGGAGATTGCCAGGGCCAGAAAAGAGACCCACGCCTGGCCCCAGGTGCAATATCTCTGGGAGCTTCACCCGGTGATGGAGTGGCTTTCTGACAAGGTGCTGGCTGGCATGGGTCGACACCAGGCTCCGGTTATTTCCCTTGCAAAAGGCCTTGAAAAAGGAGAGACCGTCTATCTTGTTTCCGGGTTGATCCCCAACCGCAAGGGCCATCCCCTGATCCAGCACTGGTTCGGGGTTTCCCTTCAGCGCCAGATCAACGCCCTTGGCGGCGAGAATTTTGCCACCGGAGAGGTCCGGGAGTTGAACGATTTTTTAAAGGCCACCGGTTTTGGCAGAAAAGAGATTCCCAACCCGGTGATGGAGATGGATGTAACCCCCCTTGAGAAGAATCTCAACCAAGTGGTTCAGCAGGCCCACAAGGTGATGACGGCAAAAAGGCAGGCCTTTGAAACAGAGATGGGACCCCGGCTGGAAGGGCATCTCAACCGATTGCGGGATCTTGAGAAAAAGCATCAAAAGCATATCAAAAAGGTATTTGGTACCGCATCCGCCGAAAAACGGGGAGAAAAACTCCGGGAGCTGGAATCCACATTCCTGGGGTACACCACCTGGATAGAAGAGACCCTTGAAACCGAAGATGCCCCCTACATAAAAGTGGTGGCCGTGTTTACCAGCGCATAAGGAATACCCATGGATCTGACCGGAATCACCAACGAGAACGAATACTACAGCCACCATTACATCTCCGCCATTCTTGAGGGGGATCTCAAGAATCTGTTTCAAACCTGGACGGCCCTTGAAAAAGAGAAGGACCTGAAATCTCCACCCACCCTGTTACGACAAGCAGCAGGCGCTTTTTTTTCGTTGCGCAAAAAAAAGGGGGAAGACCCTGAAATCATCCGAAAAGATATCCAGGAACTGATACTGTCGGCATTGGGATACCCAATCCAAAACGTCACCCGGGAGCTTGAATCCGGAGGCACCATATCCCTTATTTCAGAAATACAGAAAAAAAGCGGTGCCCCCATGCTCTGGACGGTGGCGGCCGTTGATCCCCTTGCCGAAGCCACTGACCCCCTGGCCCTGTTTCCCCACAAGGAACTTCTATCCGAAGATGCCTTTGAAACATGGCAGTCGGAAACCCTTGAGACCCTCATCACCCGGGAAATATTCGGCAGAGCCGAGCCCCCCCGTTTTGTTTTTCTCATCTCCCTGGATCAACTGGTGCTTTTGGACCGCACCAAGTGGAACAGCAAGCGATTCCTGCGCTTTGATCTCAACGAAATTTTCAGCCGCAAAGAGACCGCCACCCTCAAGGCCATGGCCGCCCTGATCCACCGGGACTCCCTGGTGCCGGAAAACGGTCTGGCCCTGCTTGACACCTTGGATGAAAACGCCCACAAGCATGCCTTCGGAGTCTCTGAAGACCTCAAATACGCCCTGCGTGAATCCATAGAGTTGTTAGGAAATGAGGCCATCCATTATAAGATGGCCGTGCAGAAAGAAGGTGTGTTCAACAAACGTCTGGATGAAAACCAGCTCTCCCTGGAATGCCTGCGTTACATGTACCGGTTGCTCTTTCTCTTTTACATTGAAGCCCGGCCAGAACTGGGGTTTGTGCCCATCAAGAGCCACGCCTACCAGAGCGGGTACAGCCTGGAGTCCATGAGGGAGCTTGAGATGATCCAACTCACCACCGACGAATCCCTCAACGGCACCTATTTTAACGATACCCTTTCCCTGCTCTTTTCCATGATCTGGGAGGGGTTCTGCCCCACATCCTCCACCGGTGAAATCCCTTTGCGCATCCACACCTTTGACATTGCCCCTTTAAAGGCCCACCTGTTTGACCCGGAACGATTGCCCTTGATCTCCCGGGTGAAATTCAGAAATCATGTGCTCCAGAAGGTGATCCGCAACATGTCTCTGACCCGGGAGAAAAAGGGGAAAAAGAACCGCCGGGGCCGCATCAGCTATGCCCAGCTGGGCATCAACCAGTTGGGGGCCGTGTACGAGGCCCTGCTCTGTTATCGGGGATTCTTTGCCGAAACGGATCTTTACGAAGTCAAACCGGTAAAGGACAATACCGACGATCTGGGCACGGCCTATTTTGTAAAGAAAGAGGATCTGGACAAGTACACCGAGGCGGAAAAGCGCTATGACGACGACACCGGCGAGCTGATTTGTCATCTCAAAGGAAAATTCATCTACCGCATGGCTGGCAGGGACCGGGAAAAATCGGCATCCTATTACACCCCGGAGGTGCTCACCCGATGCCTGGTAAAATATGCCTTAAAAGAGCTGCTTCAGGACAAAACAGCCGATGATATTTTGAAATTAAAGATCTGCGAGCCCGCCATGGGTTCCGCTGCCTTTTTGAACGAGGCCGTGAACCAGTTAACCGATGTTTACATGGAAAAAAAGCAGGCAGAAATAGACGAACGACTTTCCGCCGTGGAATATGCAAAGGAGAGCCAGAAGGTAAAGCTTTTCATTGCCGATAACAACTGCTTTGGCATTGATATGAATCCCGTGGCCGTGGAGCTGGCCGAGGTGAGTCTCTGGCTCAACGTCATTGCCCATGATGCCCATGTGCCCTGGTTCGGCAATCAGCTTATGTGCGGCAACTCCTTGATTGGTGCCAGAAGGCAGGTGTTTGGTGCCAACCTACTGGGAAAACCAAAGAAAGGCCAGCCCACATATTTAAATGCCGTTCCCAAACGGGTGATGCCGGGAAAAGAGAGACCCCAAAATAGCGTCTATCACTTTCTGGTACCCGACAAGGGCATGGCCGATTACACGGACAAGGCCGTAAAGGCCCTGGTGACTGAAGAAATGGCGGCGGTGAAGGAGTGGAAAAAGAGCTTTGTCCAGCCCTTTTCCCGGTCAGAGATCCAGCAACTTGTGAAACTTTCCCAGGCGGTGGACACCCTCCACGCCGAGCACGTAAAAAAATCCCGGGAGCTGCGCCAGATGACCCGGGATCCCATGGACATCTATGGGCAGCCCCCGGAAACCGGCGAGATCACCAGCGTCCAGCAAAAGGATCGCCTGTTTGAGGTGGAGCACCTCTCCCGGGGCTTGAGGCAATCCACCCCGTACAAACGCCTGAAACTGGCCATGGATTATTGGTGTGCCCTGTGGTTCTGGCCCCTGGAAAAAGCAGATCTTCTGCCCGATCGGGCCGAGGCCATCAATGACATGATAAATATTCTGCTGGGTGGGGTGTTTGAAACTGTGCCCGGGGAGCAGTTGCTGCTGGACCTTGCCATGCCCGAGGAGAAGAAGAAGCCAGAACAGCAGGAGTTGCCCTTTACCCCAGATCTGGGAATTGTCAATGTGGATGGGCTCACCCGAGATTTTCCCCGGCTCAAAGAGGTGGAAAGAATTGCCCATCGCCAGCGGTTTCTCCACTGGGAGCTTGAGTTTGCCGATATTTTTGAGGATCATGGGGGATTTGATCTCATGCTGGGGAATCCGCCCTGGCTCAAGGTAGAGTGGAATGAAGGGGGGATTCTGGGCGATAAGGAGCCTGAGTTTGTCCTGAGAAAAATATCTGCGTCCAACCTTGCCAAACTCCGGGCAGAGGCCATGGAAAAGTATGATCTGCTCTCTGATTATCTGGCAGAGTATGAAGGAGCCCAAGGCACCCAGGCCTTTCTCAATGCCTTTCAGAATTATCCCATGCTCAAGGGCATCCAGACCAATCTTTATAAATGTTTTCTGCCCCAGGCGTGGATGTGGGGTAAAGGGGTTTCTGGTTTTCTGCACCCTGAAGGGATTTATGATGATCCCCGGGGGGGCGGCTTCCGGCAGGCGGTTTATCCCCGGCTTCGGGGGCATTTTCAGTTTCATAATGAAACAAGTCTTTTTGCCGAGGTTCATCATGCAACGATGTTCAGTGTGAATATTTACGGGCAGCCATCCGTTGATATCTCCTTTCAAAACATTGCCAACCTCTTCGCCCCCAAAACCATAGACCACTCCATGGAGCATGACGGGGCAGGAGCAGTGCCCGGTATTAAAAATGATGAAGGAAAATGGAACGAAACGGGGCACAGTAGCCGAGTCATTAATGTCACAGAGAAAAATTTGACACTTTTTTCTTCCCTCTACGATGCGCCCGGCATTCTGGCTTCTGCTGCCAGACTCCCGGCCCTCCATGCAAAAGAACTGTTGGGTGTGCTGGAAAAATTTGCGGCCCAGCCCAGACGATTGGGTGATCTCAAAGGTGAATATTTTTCCCTTGAAATGTGGCATGAAACCAATGCACAGAAAGATGGCACCATTCGCCGTGACACCCGTTTCCCGGACAGACCTTCAGAGTGGGTTCTTTCAGGCCCCCATTTTTATGTGGGAAATCCATTTAACAAAACGCCCCGATCAAGCTGCACACAAAATTCCCATTATGATAATCTGGATCTCACCACCCTCCCAGATGACTATCTGCCCCGCACCAACTATGTTCCAGCCTGCGATTTCAGAGAATACTTGATGCGGACCCCCAAAGTTCGCTGGGGTGACAAACAGCCACAAACAAAATTTTACAATCTAAAAGACTACCTGGAGCGAATTTCCCAAGTGCTTTGGGGTGATGAAGAGCCCGCAATTGAACTTTATCGCCTGGAAGACTACCTTGAAAGAATACCCCATGTGCTGTGGGCCTATCGGAAGCCTGTGACCGAGTATTATCGGTTTGCAAATCGCGAAATGGTTGGAACATCGGCTGAAAGAACTCTTATATCAACTATTCTTCCTCCAGGTGTTGGACATGTGCATACTGTATTTTCAACTGTCTTTAAGAATAATGAATTATTATCCTATTACTTTGCATCATCCTTATCTATCCCAATTGATTTCTTTATTAAGACAACGGGAATGGGACATGTAAACGTTAATTTAATCCGTCAACTGCCAATTCTCCAGGATAATCCAATTCTTATAATTAGAGGTTTAAGTCTAATTGCACTCTCAAAAAATTTTAGTGCGTTGTGGATGGAATGTTGGAATGAGAACGTCCAAAAAGATTCATGGACAAAACCTGAGCCCCGCCTCTCAAACGATTTCTTTGCTAACCTCATCCCTGAATGGAACAGAAACTGCGCCCTGCGAACCGACTACGCCAGACGGCAGGCCCTGGTAGAGATAGACGTGCTGGTCGCCATGGCCCTGGGACTCACCTTGGAAGAGCTGAAAACCATATACCGGGTGCAGTTTCCCGTGATGCGTCAGTACGAGGCAGACACCTGGTACGATGCCAACGGCCGTATCGTCTTCACCAACTCCAAAGGACTCATCGGCGTGGGTCTCCCCAGAAAAGCAAACAAAAAAGACCCGATCTACGGCATGGACACCCTCCTTGGCAGGGAGTCGGGCATTCCCCTGGGCTGGGAAGACATCAAAGAGTTAAAAACCGGTACCATCACCAAAACCTTCATGGACGACACCCTGCCCGGTGGTCCCACCCAACGCACCATCACCTATGTGGCCCCCTTTGATCTGTGCAACCGGGAGGCCGATTATGAAAGCGCCTGGGCTGTGTTTGAAAAACGCCAATAAGCCACCAAACAAAAAACATTGATATTAATTACCCGGAAGTGGTAAATATTAAGAAAAGTAAATATCTTAATATATGGGCGGTTTCAAATGGCAACAGCAGAACAATTAAAAGCTTTGATTAAATCACACTTCAGCAATGACAGGGAGCGTTTTTACACAATTTCCCTTCAAATGGCTGCGCATGAATCAAAGCAGGGACATTTAGCCCTTGCCAGGTCCATCCGGGATATCATTGATAAAGAACGCGGCAAGAACACAACAAACATCATCCCGTTTCCGGGTGATCTAAAAGGTTTAGTGTTACCGGAGGAACCGGATCTGCCAAAGTCAGCGCTGGTGATGCCAGCACCCCTGGAAACAAGAATTGAACGTATTATCCATGAATACAGACAACAGGGAAAATTAAAAGCTTACGGCCTGACACATCGACGAAAAATTCTTCTCACCGGCCCCCCAGGTACTGGTAAAACAATGACCGCAAAAATCCTTGCCGGTCAACTTGGACTTAAGCTTTTTACCATCCAGGTAGACCGCCTTGTCACAAAATTCATGGGAGAAACCAGCGCTAAGTTGCGTCAGATATTTGATATGATCCAGAATGTTCATGGCGTCTATCTGTTTGATGAGTTTGACGCAATCGGTGCAGAAAGAACAATGGATAATGACGTAGGGGAAATGCGCCGGGTTCTGAATGCATTTTTACAATTCATTGAACAGGACCATTCAGACAGTTTGATCGTGGCTGCAACCAACAACCCTGGGCTGCTTGACCAGGCCCTTTTCAGAAGATTTGAAGACGTGTTGAATTATGCCTTTCCGGAAGAAAAAGAAAGGCGTATCTTGATTGAAAATGTCCTTGGTACTTTCATTGGTTCCCGTATTGCCTGGAAGACTGTTTTATCATTGAGTAACAACTTATCACATGCCGAAATAGATCATGCATGCAGAGACGCCATAAAAAGCGTGATTCTATCCGAAGGTAAAAAAGTAAACACCGACTCATTAACCCAGGCACTGAAAGAAAGGCAAGATTCCTACAAATAAAACCGGAAATAAATTATGCCCACGCTGTATCCCCACATTGTTCTGCCCGGTGCTCCAGAAAAATTTTTATTTACATCCGTCTCCTCCGGAGGCGGCCATCAGAAGCTCCCCCCTCCTGATCCCGACCGCCAGTCTCACAGCTCATTCCTAAGGAAAAAACTTGAACAGGCATGGATGGAAACAGAATCGGAATATATTGCCCACCATGCTGTCAGATCCGGGGTCTACCTTGAATTTAAAGAAAATCCAGGGTTTGAGTTGGTGACTAAAAGCCTTGAGGATATGGGATCAAAAAAGATCCGGCTTCTCAATGTCAGAAAAGAAAAGTCATCTTCAAGCGATGAACCTAACGGCATATCACCTGTGGAATCAACCACTTTTGCAACGATTTATGTGGCCAACGAGAAGAAAGATTTTTTCTTTGACAAGATACAGGCGTATGCTACCCAGGATCAAAGCTCGGGAAAACCAAAAAATCAGAAACTCATAAACAGCATTTCGAACATAAGGAAAGCCCTGAAGATCAAATCTTTCTGGGTGGATGCCGAAGCCTTAATACCGAAAAAGGAGCCCCAGTGGTGTGAAGTATGGCTCAGCAGCGATTCGGAGGAGATCAGAGAACAATTCGACCGGACATTAGAGGCACTCCAAATCAAATCAAAACCCGGATTTATTCGCTTCCCGGAACGACTGGTCAAAGTAATACAGGCAAATAGAGATCAACTGGAGCAACTGCCCCTTCATTCCGATGATATCGCAGAGTTCAGGAGCGCCAAGGAAATTGCCGCTTTCTGGATAGATATGAAAAATGTGGAGCAATCGGACTGGGTTCGGGAATTAATGGAGAGAACCCAATTCCGGCCCGATCCTGAGGTCTCCGTTTGCCTCCTTGATACCGGCGTTAATAATGGTCATCCCCTGCTCAGTCCCGTGCTTTCAGATGACGACTGCCAATCTGTTGATTTGCAGTGGGGATGTGATGATCATGATAGCCATGGCAGCTTAATGGCAGGGATTGCCGCCTACGGCGATATGGTTTACTGCGTTTCAACGTCTAATCCTGTTGAAATCCAGCATTGCCTTGAGTCTGTTAAAATCCTTCCTTTGCCACCAAAGGAGACTGAACCAGATTTATGGGGAGATATAACTGCCCAGGGTGTTTACCGGGCAGAGATCCAAGCCCCCGAGAAAACCCGGATTGTTTGCATGGCCATCAGTGCGGAAGATACACGAGATCAAGGACGGCCCAGTTCCTGGTCCGGAATGATTGATCAGCTTGCTTCCGGAAGTGAAGATGATATTCAAAGACTGTTGGTTATTTGTTCAGGAAATATCAACGATCTTAATATTGCAAAAAATTACCCTCATGCTCAAATAACAGATTCCATTCATGATCCCGGGCAATCATGGAATGCATTAACCGTCGGCGCTTTTACCAGCCTGGATGAAATCAAAGATCCGGATATGGCGGGATATGAACCCATTGCTCCAAAGGATTGCCTGTCCCCCTTTACGACCACATCATCATTGTGGAATGAGGAATGGCCAATCAAACCAGAAATAGTCATGGAAGGCGGTAACCTTGCCAGAAATGCCTATGGCTTTGTAAGCGAATGCGGGGATCTGTCCGTGTTATCCACTTATTACAAACCACTGGAAGCCCATTTTTATCCGTTCAATATGACCAGTGCTGCGACCGCTAAAGCTGCATGGTTTGCAGCACAGATTCAAATAAACTACCCTGGGTTTTGGCCCGAAACAATTCGCGCCTTGATGGTCCATTCCGCCAGATGGCCTGATAACCTGAAACAGCAATTTGAAACAGATGACAGGAATAAAACCTCATTGAGACGTTTAATGAGAATCTGCGGGTACGGAGTACCGGATCTCAGCCAGGCACTGCACAGCGCATCCAATTCTTTAACCCTGATCGCTCAAGAGGAGATCCAGCCCTATGATAAAAAAAACGGGAAAAGCGGGTATAGAACAAAGGATATGCATCTCCATGATTTGCCTTGGCCCAGGGAAGAGTTGTTGAACCTTCCGTTGGATACCGATGTGGAGATGAGAATTACCTTGTCATATTTTATTGAACCCGGCGCTGGAGAAATAGGCTGGAAAGACAGATACAGGTATCCATCCCATGGGTTGAGGTTTCACTTGAATTCTCCTGGAGAATCAAGGAAAGATTTTATCAATCGTATCAATACTGCTACCAGAGATGATGATGAGGGAAAACCCGACACTAAAAGCGCTTCTGATCACTGGCTCATCGGTAGACAATCACGAGATAAAGGTTCTATCCATTCCGATATATGGAGAGGCACGGCAGCTGAGCTTGCTGCTTCAAACCTGATCTCTGTGTCTCCCACAATAGGATGGTGGAGGGAAAGGTCTCATTTAGGGAAGTGGAACAAAAAGACTCGGTATGCCCTCATTGTTTCCATTGCAACGCCTGATGAGACTGTTGATATTTACACACCTGTGGCTAATATGATAGGCATTGCGGTTCCTGCTGAGATATCAATTTAAGGGCCTCGGAAATAAATAATTCCGCCAATATTGCGCAGGATTTCAACTCGTGTCCAAGGCGCACCAATGGGAGCATAGTGAACTA
>Ga0307929_1002106_pt1 | contig 13527 bp, 8 predicted proteins | sample AceLakmetage1330_FD_203160 | JGI IMG/M metagenome (GOLD analysis project Ga0307929, IMG submission 203160) | Saline water microbial communities from Ace Lake, Antarctica - #1330 | ecosystem: Environmental > Aquatic > Non-marine Saline and Alkaline > Saline | place: Antarctica: Ace Lake...
AAAATCATGCAAATGATTGGGATCTTTAAGCTAACGGCTAATAGCTAAAAGCTAATTGCTGCTTTTAGGTGTCACATCAAGCTCGACTAACCAGCACCTCTTTAATAGCAACCTTTCAATAAGCATGCCGAATTTGCGAACAAATCTTGATTTTTTGATAAATTAAGGCCTGCATGAAAAGATGTCTTTCGGTAACTATTGGATTTAAAATGTATTAATAGAGAAGGAAGAAATTGTTTGGTAGGTGTGGGGAATGTAATTTGCTGGAAAGTCTTCCGGAAACTGTCACATGAAAATTAGAAACGTCGCAACAAATCAGATGAAAGGTTGCGACGCAATGGTGTTATCGGTACAGACGGACGTCATTCCGGCGAAAGCCGGAATCCAGTCTTTTCAAATATTTCCGGACCCCGGCTTTCGCCGGGGTGACGGCATGGTTCAATGAGCTTTTGCCAGTCAATGACATTGGGTTGCGACAGTCTTATCGTTACCGTTCTTTTCCAAAGCTATCATCGATCCTATACTCCCGCATCTTACGCCACAACGTGCTTCGGTGCATATCTAACATTTCGGCTGCATCACCTTTGTTTCCCTTCGCTGCAAGCAGCGCTTTGCGGAGAGATTCCTCTTCTATGCTGGGACTAACTTTAGTAAGCGGGGGCGGGATGACATCTTCAGATGCGCGGCGTATGTCGAAAGGAAAATGCTTCATTTCCAGCAAGTTCCTATCTGTCAGGATAAATGCGTGTTCAATGGCATTTTGTAACTCCCTGATATTTCCGGGCCATGGATAATTTTTCAGGTATTCTATTGCATCCGGTGAAATTCCGGTAATAAATTTTCGGTAATATCGATTCAAACGGTTAATGAAAAAATCGATTAAAAGGGGGATGTCATCTTTTCTTTCCCGCAGAGAAGGCAGGTTAATTTGAATCACCTTTAAACGATAATACAAGTCTTCCCGCAATATTCCCTTTGCCACTAATTCGGTCGCATCCCTGTTTGTGGCGGATAGAATGCGTACATCCACGGGAATCCTCTCGGATGAGCCCAACGGCTCGACGATCTTTTCCTGCAAAAACCGCAATAACTTTATTTGTAAATGCTCACTTAACGTGCCCACTTCATCCAAAAGAAGGGTCCCGCCTTGGGCCAGGCCAAAGCGGCCGAGTCGATTTGAATCAGCGCCGGTAAATGCCCCTTTCACATATCCAAACAGCTCACTTTCAATCAGGTTTTCAGGAATGGCGGAACAGTTCACCGGCACAAACGGTTTGTTTTTTCGAGCGCTCATATTGTGGATAGTGCGGGCGGCCAGTTCCTTGCCGGTGCCCGTTTCTCCTGTGATAAGGATTGAACAACTGTAATCCTTTATGGTTTCAATCAGGCCGTAAAGCTCTTTCATCTTTTCGGATTTACCAATGAGCTCTCCGTAACGATTCATTTGCAGACCTAATTTTCGCAGTCGTGAGAGCTCGGAAATATCATGCAGAATCAGGACAACGCCGGCACTCGAATCCTTCATTTCTTTAATAATGGCGGTGCTTACCAGATAGGAGTTGACTTGCCCTGAAGAGGCAACTATTTCCATTGTGTAATTTCGTACCCCTTTTTGGGTCTGAATGGTTTCTTTTAAAAGTTCAATCAGATCGGGGACCTTCTTTTTAAAGAGCTTGGCAGCATTTTGACCCACAATGTTGTTGAGCGACAGTTTAAGCATTTCTGAAAAGGCTTTGTTGGCTGTAGCGATATTCAAATCCATATCCAAAATGCCCACAACCCCCTCCGGTAGATTATCGAAAACGGTTTTTAATTCTTGAAATTTCGTTATATATTCTGAAAATGCTGCCGGATATTCTGTAGTTTTGGTGGTCGTCTCACGGTCTTTCACTATTTACTTCCTCCGTTCCGGTGCCAATGTGGATATCACACCGGCACATGGGGTTCGAAATGTCGCCGGGTGATGCGGTGCCTGTTTTGGACTGCTCCTTGAAAATTGGAGCGCTCCCGAAAAACACCTCCCGTTTTGGGTTATTTTTGCCATTTTTCCCCCTGCGGTCACTGGGTTTACGCAAGTATCCAGCATGTCCGGCGACCTGAAGGACCCGGGGGAAAGTTTATCCCTGGGCACCAGCCCTTTCAAGGTGGTTTCTAAGCCATCATAATTTGGAGCCAGAGAGTGAGTTGTTATAACCCATTATTATCGTTTTGGGTTTCAGGTGTCAGTGTTCAGGTTTCAGGAATGAAGCAATTCTCTCAATTTATACCTGCCTGACACCCGACACCTGAAACCTATGGCTTTGGAACCTCATTTTTACACGTAAAACCCTGATTGTTGACCGATTTTAATAAGCACCTTGAAAGGGCTGCCCTGGGCACTTTGCTTGCCGTCGGGGTCTCGATGGAAAAAGAGATCTTATGTGCGGATAAGAGAATTTATCGAGGTAGTCGTAGATGTTTTGAAATGGATACCCTGAATTCTATGCCTTTCTCCGTTCCCGGCTCTATCCAAACTTCTCCATCATGTCGTTCTGCTATTTCCTTTACTATCGCAAGTCCCAAACCTGTGCCCTCGGTTCCTCTGGAGGTCTTCAGGCGTTTGAAAGTCTCAAAAATATCTTTTGAATCTCCCACTTTCAGACCGATACCGTCATCCATTACCGAAAGAATGTGAAACGCTTCTGACTCCTGGTACCCTATGCTGATTTCGCTGAGATCATTACCTCCATATTTCAGCGCATTGTCTAGCAAATTTCTTATGGCCCTCACAACGGCTAATCTATCTGCTTTGATTTCGGGAAGGGTAGCAGGCTGAAACCACTTTAGATTGCGAATATTGAGTTGAGGGGCAATTTCTTCTTTGACCGTCTGGATAAGTTCCTTCAAGTTAATGCTTTCTATGGCAATGGGGGCTTCCTTCGTCGATATGTAAATGTTGATATTTTCGGCAAGTTTTACAATTTGTTCTGAGGCCTTGACTATTTGATCACAGGTTGTTCTTCCTCTTTCATCGAGGTTGTTCCTGTAAAGTTTTGAGAGACGTTTTGTCAGCCCGTGGATACCGATGGCCGGGCTCTTAAGGTCATGTGAAACCGAATAGGCAAACAGTTTCAGCTTCCGGGTGCTTTCCCGCAATTCCTCCTCCGCCTGTTTGCGGAAAGTAATATCGGTCAGGGCAATTCGAATCTGGTCTACGTTTCTTTTTTTGTTTAATACAGGGATGCATTCCATTTGCGCATGGAATTGAGATTGATCATTTTTTAGAATCCTCAATTCACAGGTTTGTTTGTCTTTGGATTCGATGAGTTTCCGACGGTGATGGTAGAAAATGTCCTGATCATCCCTGTTGAGATAGTTAGAAAAAGGGTTGCCTACCACTAAACTTCTTTCCATCCCTAACATGGCACACATGGTAAGATTAGCATCCAGAATGATGTTTCTATCACTAACCGTGAAGTAACCAACCGGGGCAAAGTCGTAGAGGTCGGAATATTTATCTCGTGCCGCTTCCAATTCCAATTGAACCCGCCGCAGTTCTTCGTTTTGCATCTCCAGTTCCGCTTTGTGGATCTGCAGCTCCTCGATCAAGTCTTTGGATTCTCTTGCAGTCATTGATGAGTATTTCTCCCTTCCGATTTTGGGAAAAGAACGCAAGTTATTGAACGGGCGGCTTTTTGTACAAGGCTGCTTCGAGACGTTTATCACGATGGTATATATCATTTCGAAAATGAATCATGCCATTGCCGTCCACAAAGGTTGTCCAATAGAGGAGATGAACAGGGACCGGGTTCTTTAAAAAGATAGTCTTTTCAACGTTGGTTTTCAATGCCGAAGAGATGTTTTCTCCATTCCATGGTGGATTTCCCATTAAGACATATTCTGCCAACGCCATCGGTTTCTCGATCCGGATGCATCCCGAACTCATGGTTCGTACGGATTTCCGAAATAGCTCGCGTGTCGGTGTATCGTGTATGTAAACACCAAACCGGTTTGGGAACATGAACTTCATTTTTCCCAGGGCGTTTTGAGGTCCCGGCTCCTGCCGCAATCTGTAGGAAAAATTCGCAGCCGATGCGCGACTCCAATCGATCTCTCTGGGATTCAATTCCTTTGTTTCAGCACCCCATCCCTCAAACAGTTTCATTTGCTGTTTTGTCCAATATTCCGGATCTTTTTTAATGAGAGGGAGCTTATCCTGAACAGCAATTTTACGGGGAACATGCCAGTAGGGATTCAGGACAATATACGTCATTTTGTCACTGAAAACGGGTGTATGTCTGTAGGCTTTCCCGACAATAACCCTCATGTTGAGAACGGACCGGTCCTTTTCAAATAGGTCCAGGTGAAAGTCGGCAATATTGACAAGGATATGACGCTGTCCCAGATCCTGGGGCAACCATCGCGACCGTTCCATATTGATCACCATCTGCTTTATCCGCTCTTCAACAGGCACATTCAACTGAGACAAGGTCAGGGGTCCGACAGCACCGTCCGGTTCCAGTCCATGCCGCACCTGAAATCCGATGACGGTTTGTTCCAGTTCATCATCAAATACAGCGCCCTCTTTTAAAGATTTCGGGTCAAGATCCCCTGAAGCGGCCAGTCTTATTCGAAGCGCATCAATACGCTCATCTTTCGAATCTCCTTTTTTCAAAATAGTCCCGGAAGGGATGGAAGGCCACCCGCCATTTTTTTCAATAACGCGATATTCTGCGAGGGCCTTTTTCAACTTCCCGTAACCCGGTTGCGGCGGTAAAAGGCTTGATAAAGCCTCATTGATTCGATTCCCTTCAAGGGTTTCCTGGAGCAAAACCGCGAAATCGGCCGCTCTTCGATTGGCGAACCATTCCGGATCAATGGTTTCCGGATTGACCTTCCCCGATAAAAGGTGGGACCCGTAAAGAGAGAATGCATCTGTCAACATCAGTTCAAGATCGATAATAAAACCGGGGCTGACGGGTTTCTTTTGCCCTAAAAGGGCTCTCAATTCCAAAAGTGCGTCCCGGATGAATTCATAATGATAATCGGACGCTTCAAGGCCTTCCAGACCAGCCTTCTGCAGGGCCTCTACCAGCGCATCTGCTTGAGCGATCTGGCCCTTCTCATTGATCCATGCCGGACGGTATGCCCGCATTTCATAAAACCGGGGCAGAGTCTTTACGGCATACACCCTTTCTTCACCCACGCTCAAGACTGGAGAAATTCCCGCCTGTTCAACGCGGTTTCTCAGGGATTCTCTCACCCTTTCCATATCGATCTGCGCATGGGCAGCTCGATGGAGGCTTCCAAAAAGCGAAAGAACAAGGAAAAAAAGGCAACCGATTCCAAGGCGCCGGACCTTCAATTCATTACCCATAAAGCCAGACCTTTGGCCATGTACGCCACCTTAGCTGAAGTAATAGCGAGCTATTTCAATGTTTTTGTGATTTCATATCGGCCGAAAATGGCCCGAAGTTATGATGCATCGTCGAGAGATTTATTGCGTCCTAAGGGTTTTTTTTACTCAAAAGCCAGTAAGTGACGCCCAAGGCCAAGACTACCATCCCTGACGCATAAATATACTGCGGGTTCAGTTCTTTATAATCAAAAACAATCACCTTACGAGCAATCGCCATAAGGGCTGTTGCCACGACCAGTCTAACATGAATTACGTCTTCTCTTAGATAGAGAGTGATGTTGAAAAATATCTCTATTGCGATTAATACAACCAAGGTCGCACTAAATAAGGATAGAATGTCATTGACTTTCAAGACAAAAAAGGGTGGCTCACTAAGCCTTTTTATGAAAACCCAAATGACATCAAATATGCTCCAAAGTATTATGAGCACCATGAGCAAGGCCAAAATTTTCACGCCCCATCGGATCACTTTGTTAAGCACCCGCATGTATGGATCTTTATCGTCTTCAGACAAGCTTGAATATTTTTCTTCGTTCATACCGTACATCCTTCTCTATACGCTGGAGACGTAAACCCCTTTTACGAGTCTTTTGGCTATTCACCCAGTTTTACCGGGGTTTGAAACCCTTCCGGTTTAATGGCGAGGACTGAGCAGTCAAGCTTGTTGAGAATTTTCTCGGCGGTATTGCCGATGAAAAATCCGGCCACCCCCGTTCTGGAAACTGTGCCCATTACAACCAGTTCGATTTTCTTTTTCGATACCATGCTTGGAATTAGCTCTTCCGCTACACTCCAATATATGCACCTTGTGAGTAAGGCCCTCGAGATCAAATTTCCCCACCAATTCGTTGATCCGTCTCTTGTTGGTATTTCGGGCTTCACGAACCAGCTTGTCTGTTTCCTCCCCCGTAATCAAAGTACGGCTTCTCACGGTTTTATTAAAATAAGGTTCCCAGCAATGAACGATGTGTATCTCGGATTTTTCCATATGAGCCAGCGACGTTGCCAGTTCCATAATCCGGATATTGAGGGAAGCGCTTTTTTCATCAAGAGGTGCAGCGTCCACGGCAGCCAGAATACGGGCATATTTTTTAGGTTGGCTCGGTATTATCACCCACACCGGACATGGGCATTTGCGCAACAGATGCATGGTCCTGCTTCCGAACAACATTTCTTTGAGCTTTGGCTTTTTCTGGGGGCTTATCATCACCAGGTCGTGATTGTTTTCGAGAACTTGCCTAATGATCTCTATGAAGGGTTTCCCCCAAAGGACTCTGCTTTTCACCTGAATCCCAGTCTTTTCAATTGTTTCGATTATATCTTTTAAGTCCCGCCTGCTATCTTCCTCAACGGTTTTCTGGAAATCGACGATCTTTGATGACTGGACCGTCCTTTGTATTTCCGGCGGTAATTCCTCAAGCACTTCCACTATTGTCAATGTGGCTTTGTTTTCCTGGGCCAGACTTATTGCCTTTTTAAGGGCAACGCCGCTCTCTTTTTCACCATCATAGACAAAAAGAATGTTCTTAAAACGTTTCATAAAATAGACTCCTTTCATGCTTCATATCATTTTATGTTTAAGACGCGAAAACACCTTTATTCTAGCTTTGATTATCAACTAAGTCAAATCCAAATCGGCTGGAGTCGCCAATTCCTCTTCATCTTTGAAAACAGATCCCCTGGTGATAAAGGTATTTTCCCAAAGATTGGGGCCTTGCCACATATCGGAAGAGCAGGTGGAAACGAGCAACCATTTTGAACTTTTGAGGATGGGTTGCACCTGGAATCAGCCTATGCTATATACTGACAGACTTGTACCGATTTCAACTCTCTTTGCCCTGCTTCGGAAACCTTCGTTTCAAAGCAAAATCGTTAAGTATTACAAACAATAGGAATAACACATGACACTCAATTTAGACTTTTGGAAACTACTGGCCGGACTGGGCATTTTCCTGTTCGGGATGCTTTTGATCGAGGAATCGGTAAAGGCCTTGTCGGGAAGGGCTTTCAGGCGAATCATCCGGGTGTATACCAATGGAAGATTGCGGTCCATCGGAAGCGGCGCCCTGGTCACCGCCCTGTTGCAAAGCAGTTCAGCGGTCTCCCTCATGGTGCTGGCTTTTGTGGGGGCCGGCGTGATGAATATGGAAAACGCCATCGGCGTCATCATGGGGTCCAATATTGGTACGACCTTGACGGCATGGATCATTGCCACCATCGGGTTTAAAATTAAAATTGAGAGTCTTGCCCTGCCCTTTATTGGCGTGGGCGCCCTCGGTCTTATTTTTTTTAAACCCGCCTCCAAGCCTTTCCAGGTCATAAAACTTCTCATGGGTTTCGGGTTTTTGTTCCTCGGCCTCGATTTCATGAAAGTAAGCGTTGAAAGCTTTACCCAAACTTTCAGTTTGGAACAATTTCCCCATTACGGACTATGGTTTTATCTTCTGGTGGGCACCCTTATCACGGCCCTGATGCAGGCCAGCGCCGCCACCATTGCCATTGTGCTGACGGCTCTGAGCACCGGGCTGATCACGTTCAACATCGGAGCGGCCATGGTCATCGGGGCCAATATCGGTACGACCATAACCGTTCTGTTGGGGGCCATCGGAGGCGTACAAGCCAAAAAAAGGGTCAGTTTAAGCCATTTGATTTTCAATATCGTCACCGGCGCCGTGGCCTTCCTGGGACTCCCGGCATTGGTATGGGTCGTTTCGATTTTCGTGGATATCCGTTCCGACAGTTTAATGGGGCTGGCCCTTTTCCATACGCTTTTTAACATCCTGGGAGTCGTTCTTTTTATTCCTTTCCTCGGACCTTTTTCGCGATTGCTCACAAGAATTTATCCGGACTACAAGACCATTCTTACCGTCTATCTCGATCAGACGCCTCCGGAAATTACGGATGCCGCTACCGCTGCGTTAAGAAAAGAGACCGGCCATTTGCTTCAGGAGTGCCAGCTCTACAACCTGAGACTGCTGCGAATCGATGAAAAGCTCGTGTTCGATGTGGACCTGCCCTTTGAATGCAACAGAAAGAAGAAATGTTCCCTCGACGACCTGTATGAGAATGTCAAGTTGCTCCATGCTGAGATTTTTACCTTCTATTCTCAAGTCCAGATGCATAAGCTTGATGAGACGGAGGTCAAGGAATTGGAGCGAATCATTTATGCCTCGCGCAACATGATGAACTCCATAAAGAACTTCAAAAGTATTCGGCATAATATGGATGAGTTTGACGGCTCGGACAATGTTTACCTGAATACCCAGTATAAATTGTTCCGTAAGCGTCTGGTAGAACTTTACCACAACATGAGCCGTATCCTCAACATGGAAGAAAAAGAAGCCCAGTACCGAAGCCTGCTGAAGACCTTTGTGCAAATCGAAGAGGGCGACAACCGGTTTATCAAGAACACGCTCAAAGCGGTTGCGGAGAAGAAAATACAGGAAATGGAAATTGCATCCCTTTTACTGGTGAACCGGTTGTTTACCCAGTCGTGCCGGATGCAGATATACAGTATGAAGGATTTGCTCCTTTCCCTGGAGCAGATCAATAATTTCGACCGTGCCATGGATATCAAAGAGATTATGGACGAGGAAAAGGACAGAATAAAGGATTAATCCTTGGCGGGAAAAAGAGCCTGTATAGAAAGGACATTTTACAATCAGTTAAAGGATATCATCCATACAGGAGTGTGGTCATGACAAATAATGCAGATTTAATTCCAGTGGTTCAAAAGTTCTTTGAATATGATTTGGAAACTGCCGTCCATATTCTCGAAAGCATGGCCGAAGAAGAAGCCGCCCAGGTCTTAAAATCCCTTCCTATGCCCCTTTTGGTCCGTGTCGTAAAGGCCCTGCAAATCAGCTATGCCGCAACGTTGCTCCAAGATGCCGATGAGGACTTCCTGAGGGAAATGACATCGCACCTGGACCCCCAGTCGGCCTCTTCCATACTGATGCGCCTCCCGCAGGAGGCCCGGGAGCGAATGACCAAACATATTTCCGAAAAACTGAAAGGGCAAATCAGAGAACTCCTGGAATATCCGGAGGACAGCATTGGCAGAACTATGACCACGGATATTATTGCCCTGAAAAAGGACAGTAATGCGGAAGAGGCGATTGAAAAGATTCGTTCCCTGGCGAAAAGGCGATTTCCGTCATCCTACGTATATGTTGTTGATGACGACGGCCATCTCACAGGGGTATTGAATATGCGCGAGTTGATGCTCGCCGCACCCGACAAGAAGTTGGATGAGATCAGTCGCAAGGATTTTTTTTCCTTGCACTGTTTTATGGACCGGAATGAGGCTGCCGGCGAGCTTGCCAAACGCAAATTCTTTGCCGCCCCTGTTGTAGACAGTGAGAATCATATTTTAGGCATCATCAAGGCGGAACGTATGATTCACGGGGCCCAAGAGGACGCCACCAAGGATATTCAACGGATGTTTGGCGCCGGCGGCGATGAACGGGTCTTTTCGACCATTGGATTTTCCTTGAAGAAGCGGTTGCCCTGGCTCCACATCAATCTGGCGACGGCCTTCCTTGCTGCCGCCGTCGTCGCCATGTTCGATGGTATTATTGCCAAATTGACCATCCTGGCCGTTTTTCTGCCGGTGGTAGCAGGGCAGGGCGGAAATGCCGGAGCTCAGTCCCTGGCGGTGGTCATGCGCGGTATAGTCATGCGAGAAATACCGAAAGACAAGATTTTTCAACTGATTTTAAAAGAAGGCAAGATCGGAGCTGTCAACGGCGTCGTCATCGGTTTGGTAACGGCGTTTGTGGCATGGGTATGGTATGGGAATCCATACCTCGGACTGGTGATCGGCCTTGGCATGTTGGTGAACTTGATATTCGCCGGCCTTGCCGGGGCATCTATCCCGCTGATTATGAAAAAGGTCGGCATCGACCCGGCCCAGAGTTCCAGTATCATTTTAACCACCGTGACGGATGTATTAGGTTTTCTGGCATTTCTCGGGTTCGCCGTGGTATTCCAGAATCTTCTGCTCCCTTAGGCAAGTTATCATTTCATTTCAAGAGGATAATTATGAGTGATTTAACATCTCCCTGGAAAACGCTTGGCGAACTGATTGCCGAAGGAAACAGCCTTGAGCTAATAGAATTCATTGATACGCTCAGCCCGTCTGAGACAGCCAGGATTATCTCTCGACTGACAGAGGAAGAACAGCTCCGGCTATTCAGCCTTCTCAGCCCCGAAGATGCCGCCGACGTAATTGAAGACATTCCGGAAGCCCAGGCTGCGGATCTGGTGGAAGAAATGCCGTCGGAGCAGGCGGCGGCAATTATGGAAGAGCTGGCCAGCGATCATCTCGTAGATGTGCTGGGCGAAATGGATGAGGATGCAAGCCAGGCCATTCTGGCGAAAATGGACAAGGAAGACGCCGAAGAAGCGAGAATGTTGTTGGAGTACGCACCGGATTGCGCCGGCGGTCTTATGATTTCCGAGTTCCTTGTCTATAAAACCGATAATACTATCCAGGACGTCCTCGATGACATGCAGGTCAACCGGAGTGAATACGTCGATTACCATGTCCTGTATTTTTATGTTGTCGACCGGGAAAGGAAGTTGGCCGGCGTTCTTCGTATGCACGACCTGCTTTTTCCCGCCCGGGAGAAACTGCTTACCGAGGTCATGATTTCTTCGCCTCTCAGTGTGTCGGACAAGGCTTCGCTTAAAGAACTTGAAGAGTTTTTCGAGGAACATCATCTGTTCGGCGTTCCGGTTGTGGACGATGGGCGGCGGCTGGTTGGTGTAGTGCTGCCCAATGCCATCGAGGAGGCTGTCAATAAGCGGAAAACAAAAACTTTTCTGCGACTGAGCGGCATCATCGGCGGCGAGGAGTTCCGGACCATGCCGCTCTTCTCCCGTTCAGGACGTCGTCTGTCCTGGCTGAGCATGAATATCGTGCTCAATATCATCGCCGCAAGTGTTATTGCCCTGTATCAGGATACCCTTGCAGCAGTCATTACCCTGGCGATCTTTCTACCCATGGTCAGCGACATGAGCGGTTGTTCAGGAAACCAGGCGGTGGCCGTTTCCATGCGTGAACTTTCCCTTGGTCTGGTTCGACCCGCTGAACTGCTCTGGGTGCTGGCAAAGGAGGCCAAAGTTGGCATCATCAACGGTGTGGTGCTTGGCTTGCTGCTTGGTGGAGTCGCCTTTTTCTGGAAAGGAAATGCGTGGCTCGGTTTGGTGGTGGGCGGTGCACTGGCTGCCAATACTCTGGTTTCCGTTACCCTTGGTGGTATGCTTCCCCTCGTGCTCAAGCGGTTGAAGCTGGATCCGGCCCTGGTTTCCAGCCCGTTGCTGACAACGGTCACCGACATGTGCGGCTTCTTTTTTGTTTTGAGTTTTGCCGCGGCGGTTCTGCCAAAACTCGGGGGAATGTAACACCTAAAAGCTGCAATTAGCGCTTAGCGGTTACATAGCTCTATAATATAAGTCGTTTACGGAGAAACAGCTCAGCATCAAAAAGTGAAAACTGTAATACAGGAAAAATTGATATAAATAATTTACATCATTAAGCTAACGGCTAATAGCTCAAAAGCTAATTGCTGCTTTTAGGTTTCATGTTAGGCGCCTATAACGTTCCGGATATCCCTCTCGATCTTGGCTTTGTAGTGTTGTACCTCTGACTCATTGGCCATTATCATATCCAGTTGTCTGGTATGGAGGGTGAGATAACCGAGGATCTGGAGACGCTCTTTCATATATTCTTTTCCATGATGCTCTATGCGGGCAATGAGATTATCTTCTCTTACCTCCACCCTGAAATCATATTTTTCCAAAATCTCCCCTATGAAGTGCGCTCTCCTCAGTCGCCTCTGATAGTCGGCAGCTCCTCCCTTGAACTGAAAACCCACGTAGTTCTCACTGACCCTGTCACTTACCAATGCCTCCATGGTAGAAAAATGATAACCAAGTCTTGAATTCAGGTTGCAGTAGTTTCTTGAGATCATAAAATAGTTCCGAGCTGCGTACCGTGAACGTACACCAGGATTCAGGGCGGTGTTCCGGGTTGACTGGAACATGACTGACATAAACCCCTTTCCATCAATGGCCGGGGGGCCGTCCCAAGGAACAGCAACAAATCCGTTCCAGAAGGCCAACATGGGAATGGATGCGATATTGTCAAGTTTGACGTGCTTCCCCTTAACCTCCTCACTAAACCCGTCGTCTAAATTCAGGACCCACCACTGCATGGGGACTTTATAAAAAAGTTGCTTGCTCGAACGTTCTGGAAATAGGTGCTCTTTTCCAAATTGGAACATCTCGTGCACTGCCTTTTCGTGGCAAAAACGGGTGATATCGTGCAGTGTGGTGCAGTTTCCCGGTTTGAAATCAGGACTATCGGGGTCTAAGAGATGGAGGGGCACGATGTGTTGTGCAGCGCCCTTCAGGGCGTCATGCACGGGACTCCCTTCCATGAGATTCTTAGGCATTTTCTCTCTTTTCAAAAGGGAATCCACACGCCCCTGGTATACGCTCATCCCCTCTGCATCCACGGTGACCAGGTCGCCGTTTTTCAGTCTGTCCATGGCTCCTTCAACCCCGAAAAGGGCAGGAACCCCAAATTCCCTGGCCACATTGGCCAGATGCCCCACAACACTCCCCTGGCCTGTTACCACTGCTGAGGCCCGGTTCAACAGGGTGGCCCAGCGGGGCAGGGACTGGGCCGAAACCAGAACGCCTCCCTCTGGAAACCGCAGTGCATCCATATCCTTTTTCACAATGAAGACCGGGCCTGAAGCCACTCCCGGACTGGCCGGAACACCACCCCGTAAGATAACAGGTGCTGGTTCATTTTTTTCCCATATCTCTATGCGACGTGCCCGGTCCCCCTCGACCTGTTGTAAGGGCCGGCACTGAAGGAGCATGATGGATCCATCTTTTTGAATAGCCCATTCCATATCCTGAGGGGCGCCATAGTAATCCTCTAATTTCACCGCCACACGTGCTAATTCAAAAATCTGGTCGTCATTCAGGGACGGCAAGGTGCTCTCATCCCCGCTTATCTCGAACCTGCAGACCCCTTCATCGGGGTAACAGATAAATTTTTCACTTTTAGAAGGGATTTCCTTCTGGATGATCTCCATGGGCTCTTCGCGGGA
>Ga0307929_1002107_pt1 | contig 13526 bp, 9 predicted proteins | sample AceLakmetage1330_FD_203160 | JGI IMG/M metagenome (GOLD analysis project Ga0307929, IMG submission 203160) | Saline water microbial communities from Ace Lake, Antarctica - #1330 | ecosystem: Environmental > Aquatic > Non-marine Saline and Alkaline > Saline | place: Antarctica: Ace Lake...
ATCGCCGTTCCCGGCCGGATTCTTGACCTTGGGCCCGGCTTGGCGTATCGTTCAGTCACAAATCGGGGCTTTACGTGACGCAGGAGACGTGTTGTCCGGAAGTTCGGGAAAGCAAATTCTTATTGGCGTACACCTATCTACGTTTCAGTTTAAGCTCAATTCCCGAAGGCAGCACGATAAACAGTGTCGAATTACGTCTCTACTCATACTGGCAAGGCGATCAGTCCAACAAGAATACATGGCTCGGATCGGTTGGGCAGTCTTGGAGCGAGTCTAGCATCGCATGGAACAACAGGCCCAACCCCGCAAGTGGTCTGAGCGCGTACAAGACATTCGCCTCCTCTATTAACGTGTGGCATTCATGGGCATCCGCCAGCTTCCCGGATCTGAAGAGCAAGGTGCAGGCATGGGTTGACGGCTCAACTGACAACTATGGGTTCATGCTCACACGAGAGCAAGGAACCTCCGGCGATATTGGTTACAGATCAAGTGAATACAGCACCAGTTCTCAGCGTCCCAAGCTGATCATCGACTACACGCCACCACCAACGGGGTCGCTTACAGTCTACATCAACCCAGCGGATGCCCGCAATCAGGGTGCAGAATGGAAGCTTACCAGTGGCCCCGATACATCGTATCACGACAGTGGCGATACAATTGTTGATCTGCCCACCAGCAGCTACACTCTTTACTTCCGCAGCCTGTCGGGATGGAACCGTCCGTCAAGCCACAACGACTCCATTACAATCTCGGCAGACGCAAACAGCCGCACGGATACATACGGGTTCAACGTTTCTGCACCCACCAGCGTCTCTGCAAGCGATGGGACATACACTGACAGAGTATCAGTGACGTGGAGTTCATCATCAGGTGCGGAAGAATACGAAGTGTGGCGCAACACAACCGATTCTTCGGCATCAGCAAGCAGAATCGCCGAGAATGTTCCCGGAACTGTGTTCAGTGACTATTCAGCAAGTTCTGGCCAGGCATACTTCTATTGGGTGAAGGCAAAGAATGACGCAGGGACAACCGGCTTTAGCTCATCCAATTCCGGTTACCGGCAGGTTGGTACCCCCTCAGCCCCAATAGGCGTTTCCGCATCCGACGGCACGTATACGGACAAGGTTCGTGTGACGTGGAACAGTGTCAGCGGAGCCACGTCTTACGAAGTCTGGCGGCACACGAGCAACAGTTCTGGTTCTGCCACCCGAATCGGCAACAGCGTGACATCCACGAGCTACGACGACATCACAGCTTCCGCCGGACAGACCTACTACTATTGGGCCAAGGCGAAAAATGCTGGCGGCACAAGCGGATTCAGCTCCTCCAATTCAGGTTACAGACAGGACTCCATCGACACGCAGCAACCTACAGTCCAAATCACAAGTCCAACAACAGCCGCCACCTACACAAGCCCCACGAACCGCTTTAACATTGGCGGCACGGCTTCGGATAACGTCGGAGTTACGAGCGTAAAGGTACGCAACTTCCGTGATGTCGGCGAGTACACCTGTACGGGAACGGAAAGCTGGCAGTACAGCGGCATACCGCTATTCCAAGGGTTGAATAATCTTTCCGTGATTGCATACGATGCAGCAGGGCATTCGGCCACGGACACGGTTGCTGTCACATACAACAGCGACGCGCTGTATGACGATGTGCTCCGGTCCGGTGGTGTCGTACAAGATATTGTCTTTCCAGATAACCTGACACCGGGGGATACGGCGACAATACAATGGAAGATTCTCTCCTATGTGCCTGTCCGCTGCCGTGTCTATGCGAGAGATCCGGCGAAAACATGGACGTGCTTCAGAAACGGCGAGTACGTCGGATATCAGGAAAGTCAATTTAACATCTACGGTCGACATGCCGGAATCTACTCCTTCCAATGCAATTGGCTCGTGCCACAGAAGTCTGGCGAGATTGATGTCTGGTTCAACGTGGCTCAAATGGACGGCGATCAATACATGATGCCAATGATACCGGACGGGGTAGACGCGCGCCCCCACCCGACAGCAAGCAAGGTGATTCAGCGTACCATTTCGCCCGGCGGGGATGGAACAGCACCGCCGTCGGACGCCGATATTTGGTTTAGCGACCAAATATTTGAGGCGGTCGATCAACACAAAATGCGGTCGGCCTGTACTGTGACTTCGATCACATGCCCCGACACCGTGACTTCCGGGGCGCAAATGACGTGCGAATGGAAGATTCTGTCCTATGTGCCTGTTGATTCGCAAGTCCGGCTGGTCAACATTTCACCCGCACAGATATATGTGACGACCGTAGGTACATTGATCAACACGGCAAACACGACCTACACTTTTACCGACCGGCCGATCAATCAGAGTTCTAGCGCTCAGAGTTATAGCGCAAAGGAATACACGTATCGTGCAACCTTCACAGCGGCGGCTCCTGCGGGAAGCAGGGGCATTTGCTTCCGTAATAGAAAGCGAGGGGACTCAGATTCCGAATGGATGTTCGGGAACATCTCAATCCGCGCTGACTCTGCCAATCGCCCCGCAATATACAACGGAATGTATGGCCGCTTCATCGAAAGGACGATCAACCCATGAGGTCGATCCAGATAAGCACACGGGAATGTCTGCTGTGGATCGCGCTGGTCGTGGCCATCGGTGGGATGCTGTTCGCTTTGTTATGCGGGCACGATGCACCCCAAGACCAGGTTGCCGCAGTGTCAGCCGGCCAACCGCCCACACAAGCGCCCGTGCCTGGGGCTGTGCCGCGTGTCACTCGGCAATGCCGCGAGTGGGCGGAACTCAATAATGTTGCTGCCGACATGCTGAGCCCCGAAGTTGTCGCCACCATTCCGGCTTCCTTCAACCCGGTGGACAAGGAGAGCGGCTTTGAGATGCCGTTTGCACCGGATACGCCTGCACGGGAAAGTGCAACGCTTGCGGACGACAACCCGGCGGCACTGTGCGCGGCGTTGATTGAAGCGTTGGTGTCCGGGCGAGGGTCGGAACTCTCGGCAATCCGAACGCGGCTCGTCGCCCTGGGGGCAATGGCCGTACCGGCTGTTTCTGCCCTGTTGCGCAGCGGCGCGGAGGCCGTGGAGGTCGAAGCCGTGCGCCTGCTTGTGCAAATCGGGAATGCCGAAGGGCTGGCCTTAGCCGTGGGGCGTGTGTTGACTGTGCCGCGTGAGGCTCCGGCGTACAGCCTGTATCTGGCTGCATTCGCCGACCATGGAAGTTCGGCCGTGGCCGACTGGCTGGCCGATACTTTGGGCAATGCGCAGTATGCCGAGACGCGCGAACGAACGCTCGACCTTCTCTATGTGATGCGCGGTCCGGCGGCCGTGGCTGCGCTTGAACGCGCGGCGCTTACCCCGGCGGACAACATGCACGCACAGGATGCCATTGACAGCCTTGCTATGCGGCATGACCCCGCCGATACGGCAAGCCTGGCAGTGTTGCTGGCGTCTGAAGACGCCGCCATCAGTGAAGCGGCGGCCTACGGTCTTGCTAATGTCGGGAGCGGCGAGGCTTGCGAGACGCTGGCTGACGCGACAGAGAGCGGAACGCACCCGTCCTACGCCTTCGCGCTGGCCTCGGTGTCGTCATCATACGCGCAGGAGACCTTGCTTGTGTTGGCGACGGATTCCAGCCGTTCCGTGACCGTCCGCACATCGGCTATTCAATCCCTTTCCGGGCATAGTGGGCAGCGTGTGCAAACAGTTTTGGCAAATGCCATGCCCCAGGAACAAAGCGTGCCGCTCGCGGCGGAAATGCAAACAACTTTGGAGACGATAAACAACAACGCAGTGGAGATAAACGACAGTCCTCCGGCGGAAGGCGTCAAAGGGGAACTGTGGTATTGAACCACGCAGAACAACAAAGAAGGGAGACAGCAGTATGAAGAAGGTGATGGGATCAGTATTACTTGTAGGGGCTTTGCTCACAACGGTTGCGGGTGCTACGGAGAAAACTACTGAAGACGTGGTGGCAGCAGGAGGGGACTCCCTGCGAGAGTCACTTCTCTATCCGGTGCACTCGTCCAGTGCGCTATCACTCGACAGTCTTGACTGGTCGGTCGAGGATTCGCGCTTCGATCCGATCTTGCTCGCGCAAAATGTCAAAGCACCAGCCCAAACCGGCCCGAAGGTTTCGGTGATGGCGAACAACAATGAAGTCATGGTTGGGGTGAGCCAAGATTTCAGCACATGGTCGGACATGACGGCGATCTTTCGCCCATCCCGGTGGAAGAATCCGCTCCGACAGGGCGGATCTGTCTCGTGGCTGAACTACAAAGCGTGGGGCAGTGCGCCAGGACGTACCGCCAAAGTGCTTCTTGGTGAAGCGATTGTTGCGGGTGCCGCCTATGCAATCTATGACGCCACGCAGGACGATGACGACGACAGCGAAAATACCACTGTCACTGTCCAGCCCACGACAACCAGCAGTTCGGGCGGATCAAGCAATGACGATGATGATGAGGATCCAGTTGACGATCCGATTGTCGATCCAGTTGTAGTAGTTGTCGATCCAGTTGACAACGAGGGCGGGGAAACTTGGTAGGATCAACAGCATTACAGGCAACGCAAGGAAAGAGTCGTCCCATCGAGTGTCGAAAGCGGCAAACTGTCTTGGCCGAACACAAGCGGCACGGGGATAACATATCATGTTGAGTACGCAACCGGCCCCAGCGGCCCTTGGTGGGGCGACTGGGGGTTGAGTACCAACGTCTGGACGCCGACGGTTGCAACTAACCACTTCGCGTTGCCTCTGTATTTCCGAGCCGTAAGAATCAAGACGAACGATGGTGGCGAGATTCCGTGGTAAATCATGGGAGCGCTCACCGGCTCGCGCCCGTATTCCCGCCTGACCAGATTGTCGACCTAGTAAGGTTCGCGGAAATGGTTGACTTGTCGCAGGCGGTCAAGTGGCTCTGAGCCACTTGGTAGGTTTGTTGCCGAGCCTCGCATCTATGTCTTTCACCAAAACACTCGATTCCTTCGGTGTTTTCGCTATTATGTTCACACTATTCCGAGGACAGCGCATTGAACGTAAATGAATTCATAATCAAATGGAACAAGGCGGAGTTGAAAGAGCGCTCTGCCGCACAGGAGCATTTCATTGATCTGTGCCGCTTGCTCAATCATCCGACACCTGCCGAAGCGGACCCCACTGGGGTGACGTTCTGCTTTGAGAAGGGGACTACCAAACACGGCCCTTCGACAGGCTTAGGGCGGGCAGCGCTCGGTTTCGCGGATGTGTGGAAGAAGGATTTCTTTGGATGGGAATACAAGGGTAAGCATAAGGATCTTGGTGTCGCCTATGATCAGCTCTTGCTCTATCGTGACGCGCTTGCGAATCCTCCACTTCTCGTGGTCTGCGATCTTGACCGGATTATTGTTCATACCAATTTCACTGGCACGGTATCGGCAAAGCATGAAATCCCGCTCAATGATCTAGGTGAACCGCGCAGTCTTGAGATTCTGCGGGCGGTATTCCTTGATCCCGAGAAGCTGCGCCCCGGCAAGACGAGTGAGTCAATCACCCAGAACGCAGCCCAGCAGTTCGCAGGGATTGCCGAATCCATGCGAAAGCGCGGAGTTGATTCCAGGCAGGTGGCCCATTTTCTTGATCGCGTAGTCTTCTGTCTCTTTGCTGAAGACATCGGACTCTTGCCCGATATGATTTTCTCGCGCATCACCGAGAAGGCAGGTGGTGATCCGGTCAAGTTCTCTCGCTTCATCGGGCAACTATTCGCGGCCATGTCAACGGGCGGAGAATTCGGCCTTGAGAGCATTCGTCATTTCAACGGTAGCTTGTTTGACGATGCGGCCGTGCTCGAACCAGTCTTCGATGAGATCCAGCAAATCACGGATGCTGCCGCTTTGGATTGGAGCGCGGTTGATCCTTCCATATTTGGCACGTTGTTCGAACGAGGTCTTGATCCTGCAAAACGCTCACAGCTTGGCGCACACTTCACAGGCAAAGCGGACATTGAGCTTCTTGTTGATGCCGTGGTGATGCAGCCACTCCGTGCCGAGTGGGGCGAAACCCAACTTCTCGTTGAGACGTTACTGACTACGGGGAGAAAGAAACCGGGTGCGAAACGAACCAAGCCAATGTCGGCAGCTGTGCGAAAGAAGGCCAGAGGCGAAGCCGATAGTATTATCCATCGTTTCCTTGTCCGCCTTCAGACGGTCAAGGTTCTCGACCCGGCTTGTGGATCTGGCAACTTTCTCTATGTGACATTGCAGAAATTGAAGGACATGGAGAAGGCAGTCATTCTGTACGCAATGGACAAGGAGTTTGGTTCGTTCCTGCCGCTTGTCGGGCCGTGGCAACTCTTCGGGATCGAGAAAAACCCGTATGCCCATGACCTTGCACAGATGACGGTGTGGATCGGCTGGCTTCAGTGGATTCGATTCAATGGGTTTGGTTCCCCGCAAGACCCCATACTCCGCGCGATGAAAAGCAACTTTCAATGCCGGGATGCTATCCTTGACTTGTCGAATCCAGACAACCCAAGCGAACCGGACTGCCGTGAGCCTGTCGAACCGGACTGGCCGAAGGTGGACTTTATTGTCGGCAACCCGCCATTTCTTGGGGGAAACCGCATTCGAAAAGAACTTGGTGATACGTATGTTGACGCTTTGTTCGCGGAATACGATGGAAGGGTTCCGGCGTTCGCTGACCTCTGTTGCTACTGGTTTGAAAAGGCCCGGGCGCACATCGAACAACATGGATGTAAACGTGTCGGTCTGCTTGCAACCCAGGGCATTCGTGGTGGGGCAAACCGAAAAGTCTTGAAACGCATCAAAGAGACCGGTGACATCTTTTGGGCCATCTCAGACAGAGACTGGATTCTTGACGGAGCAACCGTTCACGTCAGTCTTGTTGCCTTCGATGACGGTCTCGACAATCGTCGCGTTCTTGATGGAACCCCAGTTGAAGTCATCAATGCCAATCTCACGTCTACGTCCGATATAACCCAAGCCAAGCCCCTGAAAGAGAATCATGGCATCTGTTTCATGGGACCGTCACCCAAAGCTCCATTCGATGTTACTCAGGAAGTGGCAGAAACGATGTGGCTGAGTACAGGCAACCCAAACGGGAGGTCGAACTCGGATATCGTACGCCCCGTTCTCAGTGCTGTAGACCTCGTTCGTGGCTCGCGCGGCCTGTGGACAATCGACTTTGCGCTTATGCCTATGGAAGAAGCGGCGCAGTATGAGGCCCCATTCGAGTATGTGAGAAAGGTTGTGTTGCCTGTACGTGAGAAGCGCCGCGACGACTACCGCGGATGCTGGTGGCAGTATGCCCGACCAAGAGTCAAAATGCGATCTGCACTGAAAGGACACAGCCGCTTTGTGGCGACCCCCGCCGTATCGAAACATCGGATTTTTGTGTGGGTGGATCCTATATCACTTTGCAACCAGGGCACACTCGTGTTTGCCCGAGATGATGATTTCTTTTTCGGTGTCTTGCACTCTCAAGCTCACGAGATCTGGTCTCGAGCACAGGGCACACAACTCCGAGAGCAAGAAAGTGGTGCACGTTATACGCCTACCACCTGTTTTGAGACGTTCCCGATGCCCTGGCCGCCGGGACACGAGCCCACAACCGACGCCCGCTACACAGCAATTGCCGATGCGTCCAGTGAGCTGGCCAGCAAGCGCGACACATGGCTTACGGGAGACGATCCAAGCGACAAGAAGCCGCGCACGTTAACCCGCCTTTATAACGACCGTCCCACATGGCTTGACCTTGCCCACCGTGCTCTTGACGCTGCCGTCAGCGCCGCCTACGGCTGGCCGGACGACATGACCGACGACCAGATTCTTGACCGACTCTTGTCGCTGAATATCCAGCGAACAACAGAGCAGCGCGAGCCCTAAGCGAGGAATTCACAATGCAAGCCTTTATCTCCTACTCCCACACCGACGCTGAACTCCTGTCGCAACTCAAAGAGCACCTGTCGGCTCTCAAACGGCAAGGCTTGCTTGATGCTTGGACCGATCGAGAGATCCCGCCAGGCGGCGTGATTGACGATCATGTAACCACCGAAATTGAGCAGGCGCAGTTGTATCTCCTGCTCGTCAGCTCGGCCTTCATGGACTCCGACTACTGCATGGAGCGAGAATTTGCACGTGCACTGGAACGACAGGAGGCAGGTGAAGCAATAATTGTTCCCATCATCGTTAGAGACTGTGATTGGATGATTCCTAAGCTTGGCGGCTTCAAGGCTCTGCCCAAGGACGGAAAGGCCATCACCAGTCGGCATTGGCACAATACTGATGAAGCCTTCAAGAGTGTTGCCCAGGGACTCCGCCTGTTGCTTGAGCAGGTTCCAGAGCTTCCTGTGAGACCGAAGTCGCCTCACGCCAAAGAAGTCGCGGCGGCGGAGGGGTTTTTCGTCCCAGAAGGGAGCCACATGACCCACGAGCCGCAGGCTCCCTTGAAGAGGCAAGTCAAGATGGAGAGCGGCGAGTTGCTCAATACCGCCCTGGCTGTTGGCCATGCTAGAGACGCGTCCAGCAACGGTGATGTACATACCTATTGGCTTACTATCGCATTCACGAACGAATCCCCAAGTAAGCAGGAAGGCTACACGCTTGAATTGCTCTTTCCTGTTGAGGTTCCCGTCGAGTGTGCCGCCGATGATTATCAGATTGAGGAGCACCCCGTAACCGTCGGAGTGTTCCGCTACCAGCGATTCACTCTTTCCTCAAACGAGTCGATTTTCCGGGGGCAGACAGTTCAACTCGTGGACCGCGTGCGCTGTCCGGTGTCCTACAGAATGGATGACGCCCTGTACTCCGTCGCCCACGGTGGCACATGGGAGTTCCGATGCAAATTCTACGCGGGAAACATGCAGGCCACAGAAACGGTCATTCCATGGAGTTCCATGCACGAGTTCTGACTCAGCATGGCCTAATTCGGCAGTGCGCTCGACCATTGCGATACACATTCCTTGGTGCTACGCTTGGACGCTCGGAGTCGGTTTACCGATCTTGAAGGAGGAATCATGAAACTGAAACTCAAGGAGTTCAATGACGGCCTTTCATTGACCGAGGTCGGCTCCATGCTGTTTGGCTTGATCTATATCTCTGGTTACTTAGTAAGCGCTCTCTACGTTCGCAGCCGTGGTATCCCACCGCTTCCTCTCCTAAAGGCCCAGTATATCGAGACCGGATGGGTCTTTCTCATGTTGACCGGGCTCATTGCCGCGATTCCGTTACTCATCGTCAATATGGCTGTACACGGACGGGTAAAGCATAACCAACGTATCACCCCGACCATTGTCATTCCCGTTATCATCACTACCAATTTCCTGCTCGTCTTCCTCTTTTGGGCTATCTTCGTTACTGAATTCGAATGGGAATCAAGCGTCAACTTATTCGGGTTTTCCATGCGAATGAAACAAGCCCTGCCTATTTACCTGCTCTCGATGCTTACCGTCCTTCCTGCTTTACCGATAATCCGTATGGCTGATTCATCTCAAAAAGCATTTTTATTCCTTCCCAAGCTCTCTTCGGAGATCGACAACACTTTGACATCAAAACGCGCCAATGTTGCCGTGCAATCACTGAGAGCAGTTGCGCTCGCAATCACTCTTGTGTTTGACTGTATCATCTTCCGTGCAATCCCCTGGCTTCCTGGGTTCCTTGCTATGAGTCTGTACTATGTACTTACCGTCTTCTTGTTGATCGGTACGATTTATCTCGTCCGTTACTTGACGAACATTTTTGGGGAATCGAGCCATCGAGTGGGTGTCTGGGCCATCGCTGTGCCGCTTCTGCTTTCCGCCTACTACTTCTGTGCAACTGCTTACAGCTACGTCGTGTACAACAATATACCCGTGAGCCGCGGAGGAAAGTACCCCACAACCAAGGCCGTTCTTAAGCAAGCCGCGACACCTTCGCCATGGCCGAAGGAAGTCTATGTTCTTGAAGAAACGCCGAACTCGCTCTACGCCGTCTCAACGGCTCTTCAGAACTGGTTCACAAGTCACGAAGACGTTCTGATTATCCCGCAATCTGAGGTCGAACGGCTTGTTCACCTTTCGTCGGGCGCGCCACGAGTCAACCATCTTCGTTCGCAGCCTGCCCCCTCTCCCACTAGATAGCTGCCTTGTTCGCTTGATAGTAAGCGCAAGGTGATACGGAAGTACTGGCGGAATAACCTCATCAAGGTGGCAATTGTGTGCGAAGTTGGATCAGTAGCGTGCCGTCCGCCCATGCTCCTGTACGCCCTGCAAATCGCCGTTGGTATTGCCGGGAAACATAGCCCAGCGCAGCGACGCCCCGACAGGCGGGAAGATGGGAGCATGTGCACGTATGGCGACAGTCGGGCGGAAACTTGTCCAGGCCGAACCTACGTGATACATTTGGCTTGGTGTACGATGAGAAATAGTTGAGATAGAATTGGTGAGGTCCATTTGTGGCAAGATTGAAAATATTCATCAGCTCAGTACAGAAGGAGTTGGCCGAAGAACGCATGGCCGTACAGATTCTTCTGTCGACTGATGCATTCCTTCAGAGGCATACGGCACCTCGGCTGTTTGAATATACCCCGGCTCCATTGATGCCCAACAAGAAGGGCTATCTTGATCTGCTGAGCACCTGCAACGTTTGCCTGCTGATCCTTGGCGAGAAGTACGGAGACAAGAACGCGGACACCGGGTTGTCGGCGACTCATGAGGAGTACCGTCTCGCGAAAGAACGCGGTTTGCCAATTCTCCCCTGCGTGAAGGGCGATCGTTCGTTCTCACGTGACCCGGAAACAAAGCAGCTATTCGCCGAGATCAAAGGCGACGGATACACGTACAGCCGCTTCAAGACTCTCGAAGACCTACAGAAGGTCGTACGAGACCGTCTGGTCGAGCATGTCGAGACGACATACGACGCATCGCCGACGGCGGATGATAATCGTGACGCCGCTCAAAATATAGCCGTAGCCGACCTGTTCGAACGGCAGCGCCTGGATGTTGTTGAGTGGAAGGATCTCGATAAGGATTTGGGGCGAAGGATGGTGGCGGGGGCCGAGGACGTGAGCGCGGACTCGCTGTCGAACGAAGATGTGCGTGAGCAACTTGTCGATCGCGGTTACCTCTGGTTTAACCCGGAAGCGAATACGCATTTCGCAACGGCCGCAGGCATTCTCCTGCTCGCTCCGGACCCATCCAAAGCATTTCCACACGCACGTATCCAGATTGATGCCTATGTCGGCATCGAACGGACAGCGCGTGCTGATGACTATGAGTTCCTGCGTGGCCCTGTCACCAGCGTTCTGGATGATGCTGTCCGGTTTGTTCAGCGAAACACACGCCATCCTATGCGCGTGGTGGGGTTGCAGCGTGTACGTGTCGACGAATACCCGGAAACGGTGCTGCGCGAAGCGCTCGTCAATGCAATTGCACACCGAGACTACCGGGAAGCTGGCGTGAAGGTGACGTTCGAGGTATTCCATGATCGTGTCGTCGTCACAAGCCCAGGCCTCCCGGCTGGTGGCCAGAGCCTGACCCGTATCGCGAACGGCCGGGGCCGATCCCGATCCCGCAATCCACTTCTGGCCCAGGGGCTTGCCTGGCTCGATGCGATGGAAGACCGGGGCACGGGTATCATGCGTATGACCGGGGCTATGCTGGACCACGGTCTGGACAGACCAACTTTCGCCCGCGATGACGGTTGCGTCGTCGTCACGTTGCTCGGCCCGGCAGAGAATATGGATCGAATACGTATTTCCGCAGAGAAAGTGGCTGAGTTCATACCTCCCTCCGCAGAAGGAAAGTTGAACGCCCGCCAAAAGCAAATGGCGGGTATGCTGATTCGCGGCGAGGAATTGACAAGTCGCCTTTGCGAGGAGCGATTCGGTGTCACGCGCGACACGGCAAACAGAGACTTCAAGGGGTTGATGTCTCTAGGGATCGCCGAACCGCGCGGCGGTGGACGGTCCCGGCACTACGTGTACAAAGAGACGGACTAATCGTCAGATAATCGTCAGACGGAAAACGCTAATCGTCAGATAATATTTATCCGCCCTTACTGTATAACGCAACCGTCCCGCTAGTGTGAGAAGCTGCTGATGGAGAAGGAGCCCGAGAACCAGTGCGACTTGTCTCGGCGAAGCTCGCAGAGCGAAGACGGAAGCACGGTTCTCGGCGTTGAGGTGGGTTTGCGGATGAGCCACGCCCTCGGCGTGACGACGGACGGCCCTGTTGGCCGTGACTGTGACCTGTTTCCGAAAGAGCCTGTGGGGAGCCTGTGGAAGACTTAAAGAGGTCGAGCTATGCTCGACACCGTGGAAGCCCGACGCAGTCGGGTTGACCCGGCACCAGCCTGCGCCAAGCGTTCCTACTTCGCCGAGGCTACGAAGGACGAGTGGCGCGGTGCATGTGCCGTCTTGTGGGCGCGTCCCGCCGACAGCTTGTCGGCAGGGATCGCCGGGGACACAAGTAAACTGAGGTCGCGACAGCGACACCATTTGCGGCCCCGGACGTCCGGGGCGGGGTCTTCAGAGCGCGTGTAACCACCGTCAGCATTGCCGACCACCGTTGCGCGTGCGATTCTCCAGCATGAAGCGTGACACCTCTGGTGGCGCGTTTCATGGCCTTGGGAAGCGGGGAAGATGCGTGTGCAGTATCAATGCGGGTTGCGCGGAGGCGGACGCTGGCACGGGATTGAGCGAGCGGCGTAGCCGCGAGGATGCGGAAAGCGTTGGTTTGCCAGACACGCAGCGGAACGTCGTGTGCGTCCAAGCAGGGATCGTGACGGAACGTAGTGACGGCGCGATTCCTGCGGACGCGACACGGCGTGGAGCGGTGGACATCACCAACCACGGAGGACGTGGCGCTCAACTTGGCTTCAAGCAAGTTGCGTGACACGTCCGGTGGCAGCAGGATACGGCGGGGCGTAGGGGGTTGCCTGTCTGAGCCGAAGGCGAGTTTCCTTCGCCTGACCGAGCGGCAGCGAGACCCGGAGCCGTAGGCGACTCGCCCGACGAGCGTAGCGAGTCTCCTTGGGTTGCGCGCGAAGCGCGCGGGTACTCAGGCGGTCAGAGCAGGCTCTGTCGCAGGACATGCGGTTAACGCAGGCACTGCCGGGGTTTCCCCCCGGACTTCCCTATTCCACGCCGTGGAACAGGTGACCCAACTCCCCCCTTCCAGATCCAGCAGGCATGCTTGTCTCTCCCTGAAGGGTCCCACTCTTTGATGCGCCATTACTCATTCGGAGGTCTAGCCGACGGCGCCGCTGTGCGCTAGGGCAGTCCTTCGACGGACGTAACCACAAGGGATAAAGATAGAAGACAGTCACCACATAGGATGATCGGAACGCGCGGACCGGTATCACCTTGAATGGTGTCTCGGTATGTTGCAGCTTACACATCTGAAGACAGAACGGCGGTTCCAACAAGAGTAAGGAGACACCGCCATTTTGAGTTTTTGCGGTTTTCGCCGCTTTTGGCGGCAAAATCGGCGACGAGATTCCACGGACTCGGGTAGCTGACATGCAAGATTGGATCGGTCTTCGAGCCGAGAAATCGGAAGGCTGA
>Ga0307929_1002108_pt1 | contig 13522 bp, 11 predicted proteins | sample AceLakmetage1330_FD_203160 | JGI IMG/M metagenome (GOLD analysis project Ga0307929, IMG submission 203160) | Saline water microbial communities from Ace Lake, Antarctica - #1330 | ecosystem: Environmental > Aquatic > Non-marine Saline and Alkaline > Saline | place: Antarctica: Ace Lake...
GGCGAAATCGCGGGGGGGGGAGGTATTTTTACATCTATTTTCCCTGGGCTAAAGCCCAGGGCAACGCAAAAACACCGACTCTATGGACACGCACTAATTAGACAAATTTATACATATACGTAAATGATAGACAAACATAATCTGTCTGGCTAAATATCATCAAGCTTAATTTGCTGAGGAAGAAACTATAAGTAGTTGGTTATTCTTTGTCGTAATCTTTTCCATCTTCTAAAAACCTTTTGCGTTTTTCATTAAATCTATCGCTAAAGATGCTTCTTTCAATTTCAACATATTGGCTTTGAATCCCATTAAAATCTATTATTGAATGAAACAAATCATCAGAAACAAAGGGCATACTTTTGTTCGATTTAACCATTGATGCCTTGTTGGGGTTTATATGCTTAAATGTCTGTGAAAACCAGATTATGAATGGTACCTCTACATTTGCTTTTGGTAATTTGTTGGAGTAGTCGTGACCAACTCTATCCAATTCATCATAAATATTTTCGCCATGATCGGATATGTAGATGGCATTAATCATGACATTTAGCTGCTGTGAATAATTTGTAATCATATTTAGCAAACTATCAACAACAAAATCATTATACAGAATTGAATTATCATATTCAGCTATTGTTTGTTCTTTTTTGTTTTTCCCGTTATAAATATTAAAATCAGAAGGATATCTTTTTTTGTATGATGAATGACTTCCCATTAAATGCAAAACGATAAATTTTCTGTTCACATCTTCGTTCAGTACCTTTGCAAAAGGTGTAAATAATTTAGCATCGTAAGAAGTGGTTAATATTGCTTCGAACGACGAATTACTGCTTGTATTTACAAACTTGAAATAATCAGATTTTTTTGCAAATACAGTCACGAGATTATCCCATATCCCAATTGGAGACTGGTTTGATATCCAATAAGTTTTATAGCCAGCCGAGTGAAAAATATCTATTATGTCTATACTGTTTTCGAATGCCGAAGGTTGCTCTATATTGGATACTGAAAGCATTGATAATACTGAGTTTAGTGTATTTGAATAGGCTGAAACTACATCATTATATACAATTAAATCGTCTCTCTTTTCTAAACGTGGATTGGTTTTTCTTGTATATCCATATAGTGACATGTGTTTCCTGTTACAAGATTCACCCAAAATAAGGACAAAAATATGCTTGTCTTCGGATAATGTAGAATTTGCATTAACATTTCGGGGTGCAGTTTCCTTCATTGATTCCAGGTACAGGTTTCTTTTTTCGATAAAGGAAAAAGTAACTTTTGCTATTTGAGGCACACCTTTTCTAATTAGCCTTTCATTCATCAAATTTTCTAATACAAATACAGTAGCTATTAACATAGCAAATCCAATAATAAACCTTCGGGTTTGCGCGTGAAAATATTTGGGTTTATACCTGAGAGAAAGAATAAATATGAATACATAAGGAATTAAGATAAGCAATCCGGATGTTGCTTTTAAATCAAAATATTCTATCGTTTCCGGCAAGTTTGTATTAGACATAACCAGAAGACTTGTAATAGTTATTGGCCCTTTTAATATTACCCAATGGCCAATTTCTATGAAACCAACAACAAAATAAAACGTACTAATCAATTGGAAAATGAATCTTTTCTTTAGAAAAATACCCGGGATGGTAAGCAGGGGTATCCACGCAAGATTAATGGCAATATCTCTTGAGTCGAACAAATCGTAATCAATAATGAGCCCCGTTACTATTGGAGTAAACACCAACATAAGAATGTATGGAGGGTAAATTTCCATTAAGACTTTTAGGGCTTCATTAAATTTCTTCATGTTCTTTGTTTTGAAATAAATGCCAAATCATCCAAGCCTTTCAATTTCCATTCAAGAAAAGCCTTGCTTTTATCTTGTTTCTTATCTTTTCGAGAATAGGCCCTAATTTTTCTTCATCCAGCCTATCTAAGTCCAATGGCAAATAATATGAAAAACCCTATACATCGAAAGATTACTGGTAGAATAAAACACAACAAAAGATACGCAACAATAAGGATAAATACCTGAGGTGGCAAAAATAAAGATTTTATTATTTTAGATCCTGTGCAATTTTTCGTGCACCCGGGAAGTGATAATTTGTGCCGATTTATACCTAAGTTTACAAAAACAAACAACTATCGCCATAGCTCAAAAAGCGGAAATCATTGTCCAGGGCATAATCGTAAATTTCTTTCCACTCATCACCAAGCCAGGCGGCGATTAATAAGAGAAGTGTACTTCGTGGTTGATGGAAGTTGGTGACCATGCCGTTGATCATGCGATATTTGTAGCCTGGCATAATCATCAGTTGGGTTGAGCCCGAAACATGTTCAGTTCGCGATTCCGTCAAATGATCAAGAACGTTTTGAAGTGCCTTTTCAACAGGTAAATCAATGGCTGACATTTCACCATAAGGATCAAATTGGTTAATCTTGAAAATCGCTGTTTTGTCAGATTCCAATTTTACCCCAAACCAATACAAACTTTCGAGGGTGCGCACCGAGGTGGTTCCTACAGCAATTACTTTCCCAAGATTTTCAACAAGTTTTTTGATGAGGTGGCGATTGATCAAAACCTGCTCAGTATGCATTTCATGGTTTTCCAGGCCATCCTCGCCAACAGGTTTAAATGTTCCCGCCCCTACATGTAGGGTCAGGTAGTCGAAATTGATGTTTTTTTGCTGTAGCGATTTAAATACTTCATCCGTAAAATGTAAGCCGGCAGTTGGTGCAGCTACCGAGCCATCGTTGATGGCATAAACCGTTTGGTATCGAATCTTGTCGCTTTCTACAGCCTCACGATGGAGGTAGGGAGGCAATGGGATTTTTCCGGCTTGTTCCAGGATTTCAGCAAATGTCAAATCTTGAGGTTGCCAGTTGAATTGAATCAGAAAGGCTTCCCCCGATCTCTCCACTATTTCTGCTGAAAGCTCAAAACGTTTATCGCCATCAATAAACTCAGCCCAAAGGCTGCCACTTTTCCATCGCCGGGCATTACCTACAAGGCATTTCCATACTGCCGATTGCTTTTGCTGGAAGGCCAATTGGATTTCGGAGGTGGGTTCTACCGGTTCCAAACAGAATATCTCAATAGTTGCCCCGGTTGGCTTTTTGAAGAATAACCTTGCCCTTACAACTTTTGTATTGTTTAAAACAAGGAAACTTTCAGGTGGAAGGAATTTGGCCAGGTTCTTAAAACTATCCTCAGAAGTTTTACCATTTTTATGGATCAATAATTTTGATTCATCACGTTGGTCGAGCGGGAATTTTGCAATCCGATCATCGCTAAGATCGTAAGTAAAATTGTTGATATTTAGGTTTGAAAAGTGCTGTTTCACTGATATTTAGTATAGGTAAAATGGCCAAGTTTAGAGTTTTTCTAAATCTGAATCAGCAAAGTTATGAATTTTCCATTTTAAATGGCGTGAAGCATGGATGACACTGGCCTTAAAAAGAATTCAAAATAGGACGCAGATGTTGCGGATTTTTATGATAAAGACGGATATTTATGGCCTGTTCAACCTGGGTATCAGAGGAAATTAGAAAAGCTTACTTGTAAAGATCAGAAATGTCGATCTCATTTTCATACAAATGTAAAACTTCCTCTATATCCATAATCCTGATTTTATCAATTTTATTTGAGGAAGGCAAATACCAGATTTCAACAAAAAATCCTGAGAATTTGAATAGTTTGATGGTATGCTTTTTTAAAATCCTGTGCATCAACTCACAACCCTGTGTGAGCACACGATGTACGCGCTCCGGTTTAGGGAGCGACAAAAAATCGTCTATTGAAAGGATCCTATTCATAATTTCCTGAATATATTTCCCGGTTATTTTGAGGTAAACAAAGTAGGTTTAAAGGTAATCATCACCCATGCCCAATAAGGCGAACTGCTATTACCAACCCCAATACCTTTAATCTTTTCGAGTGTCTCAGTAACAAAATAATATGAGAAACCTGCCTGCAAATTAACCTCAGGCATAATTTTGTAGGTGTAGCGCAGGTCGAGCTCCGACCCAAGATTCTTGTCATCGATAATATCTGTTCCCAATTTCACACTATTGGCCAGCGAAAAGAAATGGTAGTAGGCATCGATAGTGTGTTTTTTGCTGATTGAAAATTTGAGGTTGGGGTAAATGTCCATCAAGCCACCATTTTTTGTGCTGGCCTTCATGTAGGTGTAATAGTTCATCCAGCCATAATATTTAAATACAGCACCGTACATTTTATTAAAAGTCTTTTCTTTTTCTCCATAGTCGCTGCTATTGGCATCATCACCCGAAATATAATCGAGTCCGGCACCCAACCTGAACTTTCCAACTTTGTAACCAGGATTTAAGGTAAGCATATAAGCACTCACATTTTTGCCACTTTGAGCATGGCCATTTTGGTAGTAAGCATTTACCGTAGCATCAAAACCACCAAACTTTAAACCAGCCCACAGGCCATAAGTAGCAGTCATATAAATTGTTCCGGGCTGATTTTCATTTGTGTAACCTGCGCCAACAATAGAAGCCGAAGCTGAAACATGATCCGAGAATTTCTTTTTGAGATGAATGAAATTGAGGGTTTTAATTAGGTTATTCTGGTTAAACAATTCATCATCATCAATAGGCTTACCTGTTTGCAGTTTGATCATGTTGTTGTAGGATACACCAGCATTGAGGTTCCATCCTTTGCTCTTATAATTATAAACTATTGCATCATAGGCAAGGCCATACTGGTTCCAGTTCCGCCATGAAATCAATCGTTGATCGTCATACTTTATCTCCTGCCGACCAATGGTAATGTTTGATTTTTCACCCAATTTCAACCTGAACCATGCTTCGTAAACATCAAGGCTTGAAGTGGAAGCCCACACCCCGGTACTGGTATAAACATCGCCATTCCCCCAAACCCTAACATCCTGCAGGGTAAAACGCATCTGGTACTTTTCCTTTTCAAAATCGAAGCGAAGCCTGGCGCGGGAACTTGCATAATAGAAAGTTGAAAGACTATCATGTTTTGGTTTTATGGTTCCGTTATCCATTTCAAACCTTGGCCTTAATTCGGCAGAAATGCTGAACTGCGCTTTAGCAGAATTTGCAAATGAAAACAATCCTGCCAAAATCAAAATAAATGTGGCTTTTGACATAGCTTTTCTTTTTTTAAGTTTACGGCGATTATTACACAATGCATGTGAAATACTCACCTTGCAAAACTAAAATGATTTAACTCATTCTTAATCAATTTATAATACTGATTACTCTTAATTGAATATGATTTTATGCAGTTTAAAAGTTGATTCAAATCAGTTTATTATACTATAATTTATTACTTTTGTCGACTAATTTTTTTACTATGGAATATAAAGAAGACATTTTTACTGCTGAAAATGCCCACGACATCCACTGCCTGAAATACCCAAAGGAAACACCACTTTTTAAGCGACTTAGTGAAGAGGATACAGAAATGTTGAATCACAACCGGATTGAATTGTCCTTTAAAAAAGGTGAAATCATTAACAAGCAGGGAGCTTTCGCATCAAACATCTTCTTTTTGATCAAAGGAATTGTGAAGTCCTACATCGAGATCGGCAACAAAAACCTGATCATCAGCATACTTCCGGCAGGCAGTTTAATCGGGCTTCCATCGCTTTCGGTTGACAATGTTTTCCACTACAGCACCAAAGCTTTGGTTGATACCGATATTTATTCTTACGATATTAACGCATTTAAAAACCTGATGCGCAAGAACCCGCTTTTTGCTGCTGAAATTGTTGACATCACCAATAACAACATGGTTTCGTTATACGACCGGTTTTTCAGTCTTACTCAAAAGCAATTGCATGGACGTTTGGCAGATATTTTATTGTGCCTTTCACACAAGATTTATAAATCACTGGATTTTGAATTGTGCATGTCGCGCAAAGACCTGGCTGAGCTTACCGGCATGTCCACTGAAAGTGCCATCCGGATTTTGAAGGATTTTAAGGACGATGGCATCATTGATATGTCAGGTAAAAATTTGCATATCGTGAAACTGGACGTAATGAAAAGGATCAGTGCTACCGGGTAATCAAAAACCTTTGTTATTAATTAACTTATTGTGATCAAGAAACACATCCCAAATTTTGTTACTTCACTCAACCTGTTAAGTGGTAGCATATCAATTATTTTTGCCTTAAAAGGTAATTTGGAATTAGCCGCATGGTTTATTGGCCTTGCTGCTGTATTCGATTTTATGGATGGTATGCTTGCGCGCCTGCTCAATGCCAAATCAGATATCGGTGTTCAACTCGACTCGCTGGCAGATATGATTTCTTTTGGCCTTGCCCCGGCAATGATCGTGTTTCAATTGATGGAAAAGACCCTGAATAAGCCATTCTTGTATTGGTTTGATCTCAATGTTTTTTCGCTCATTGCTTTTAGTTTAACTGTGTTTTCAGCTTTACGATTGGCAAAATTCAACATCGATGATCAACAGACAGAAGATTTTATTGGATTGCCCACACCTGCCAATGCCCTGTTTTTTGCTTCGTTGCCTTTGGTTTATTTCCAGGCTGAGAGCATAGGCTTCGGATTTGCAAAAAATCTAATCTCTGATTACTGGATACTTTTTTCCCTGGCCCTGATTTTTTCAGGCCTCCTGGTATCCAATATCAAACTGTTTTCGATGAAGTTTAAAAACTTCTCTTTAAAAGACAATTTGCTGAGGTATATATTGATGGGGATTTTTGTGGCACTTTTTATCTGGAAAGGCTTTTTTGCTTTACCACTAACTATCACCCTTTACATTTTACTTTCCGTTTCTTTCTATAAAAAAAGCCAGGCTTAGGCCAGTATTTTCATCCATAGATTTTTATTCAACCAATTGAAGAACTTTTCTTTCCGATTTTATTGAAGGTTTTCCATATTGCTAATATTATACCTTTTCGGGTACAAAAACAGTGACTGATTTAGCAATTGTACCCTTTCGGGTATAATTATTACGATAGGTTGCAAATATGTACCCTTTCGGGTATAATAGGAGTATTTTGAAGAAGGGAAATTAAGAGGTTCAAAAGCTATGTTATACCAATTTAACATCAAAATGAGCCAAAGCGAAATTTTGATGCATAAATGGTAAATGCCGAAGTATATTTGAAGCGACAGAAAGAGCAAAGCGAATTTATGGCGCATTTCAAATAACATTCGCTATTACAGCAAAGTGCTAAGCTCAAAACTCAGGTTAATAGAAAATACCGTCCATACGATAATCATTAAAGGATTTAAATTCAGCAGTATAACAATTGCCCCCTTAATTAATGTCAGAAAGAAAACGTATCATTTTTCAAATCTTTGATAAGAAGACGTCAAAGACAAGGCTTTCGAAGTTTTGAAAATCAAGGAGTTTACTTTTGTAAATAACTGTTTTCAAAACGAGAGTAACGCAGTATTTGGCGTTTTCTTGCAAAGATAAATTATTGAGACATTGCCATTTGGAATTGATAATCGTCCAAAATACTGAATTCTCAAGCTAAACCTTGCTCATATCAATATCAAATTTTACCTCCTGCTCCATAGTGCTACAATGAAGCACACATTGTTCGCAAATGGAAAGTTCGCCCCTTAAGCGTTTCTTTACCATATCGTCAATCCTGATTTTCAAAGGTTCAATTTTAATATGATTAATCACCTCAGCAGCAAAAGCATACATCAATAGCAAACGGGCATTCTCGGTGCTGATTCCACGTGATCGCAAGTAAAACATAGCAGTTTCATCCAATTGGCCAACAGTAGCCCCGTGGCTGCATTTCACATCATCGGCATAAATTTCGAGAAAGGGCTGTGTGTTGACAACAGCTTTATCGGTGAGCAAAATATTCTTGTTGTTTTGGAATGCATTTGTCTTCTGGGCATCGCGCCTTACAAGGATATGCCCGTTGAATACAGCTCGTGCACTATCATCCAAAATTCCTTTGAACAATTCGTTGCTGTAACAGTTAGGATAAGCATGATCGATAAATACCTGATTATCTACATGCTGGGATTTATCCACCAGGTAAACGCCCATTACATTGGCCTCGCAATTCTCGCCATTCAGCTTTACATAATGCTCGTTCCTGATCAATCCGCCATTGAGTGTAATGGCATTGGTAATTAACCGGGCATCTCTTTCGAGATTGAAAAAGACAGAATTAATCAGCGTGGAATTGTTGTTTTTGTTTTGCAGTTTATAATGGTCGAGGGATGAATTGGCCCCAATAAAAACTTCGGTAACAGTATTAACGAGGCTTCGCTGCTGATCAATTGAATCATCGCACTGGACCAATTGCAGTTTGCTGTTTTTGCCCAAGATGATCAGGTTGTGGTTTTGAACAAAAATATTTGTGTCGTGCTTAATGATGTTCACCATTTGTAATGGCATTTCAAGCTCAACATTATCTGGCACCCAAATAAACACACCATCAGTGGCAAAGGCATTGTTTAGCGAAACAAAGCCACTTTTTGTGTCATCAGCATACTTGCCGTAATGCTCGTTCACCAGGTCAGGATATGCATTTCGGGCAGCAGCCAGGCTTCCAACTACAACACCATTATCATCCTTTTTCAAAGCACCATCTTCAGAAACAAACCACCCATTCAATTGGGTTACCATATCGGTATCAAGATGGGGGATATTGCACTGGAATATTTGCTTCAGGTTAATATCATCCTTAAATGTAGGTTCTAAATAGTAATTATAATCTGACTGAAGGGTTTGCTTTAGATCAGTATTCCGCCAGTTTTCAGTTTTGGGATGAGGGAAGCCCTGTGTGCTAAAAGTCTCGATTGCCTTTTTGCGACGAGCTATTACCTCAACGGAGTCATCCTGAAATATCATTGTCTGGTTTTCCTTAAAAAGGTTCACCATTTGCTCTTTCGAAGCAATATTTTCTATTGAAATTCCCATAATGTTTACACCTCTGCTTTTAACCAGTCATAACCTTTTGCTTCGAGTTCGAGCGCCAGTTCCTTGCCGCCGGATTTCACAATCCTGCCATCAAACAGCACGTGTACAAAGTCGGGCACAATGTAATCGAGCAGGCGCTGATAGTGTGTGATAACAACGGTAGCATTGTCTTTGGACTTAAGTGCAATTACCCCGTTTGCAACAACCCTGAGGGCATCAATGTCAAGGCCAGAATCGGTCTCATCCAAAATTGCCAATTCAGGTTGCAGCATTGCCATCTGAAAAATTTCATTTTTCTTTTTCTCACCACCCGAAAAACCTTCGTTCACCGAACGGTTTGTCAATTTCGACTGGATGCCGACCAATTTTTTGGCATCGTCCATCTTCTTAAGAAAATTGGCTGCCGAAATTTGTTCAAGGCCTTTATACTGCCTGATTTCATTTACAGCTGTGCGCATAAAGTTGGTGATGCTAACACCGGGAATCTCAACCGGATATTGAAAGCCAAGGAAAATCCCTTCGCGGGCACGGTCTTCAACAGGAAGTCCCAAAAGGTCTTTTCCTTTATAGTTGACTTCCCCTTCAGTAACTTCGAATATCTCTTCGCGACCGGCAATAACTCCTGCCAATGTTGATTTTCCGGTACCGTTGGGACCCATAATAGCATGCACTTCCCCGGCATTCACCTCCAAATCAAGTCCTCTGATAATTTCTTTTCCGTGTATCGAAACGTGTAAGTTCTTTATTGATAACATGGTTTTATTTTTTTTCAATTTATTTCCTTTAATGTAGTCTTCAGTTTGCAGTGCCGAAAAACCAGAAATCTATGATTTCATTGTTTCTCGCGCATGTCAATAAGTTAAGCGTTTTATTTCCGATTGATGATTAACGAATGCTGATTTTTGATTTATTGTAATATGATAATCAGGAACATCTTAAATCAAAAATCATTAATCGACAATCATAAATTCATATTTTTATCTTAAGTTATTGGCATTGGTCGACATTTAGCAGTCGGCAGTCTTCAGTGAGCACCCTATTATTTTCAATGTACCCCAAACTGTCAACTCCAAATCCCGAAAAATCACAAATCTATGATTTGTATTATTTTTCGAGGATGCCCGAAGTAGAGCTTCGGCACTCCAAGTACTTTAGCTCACTCCACACTTTAGTTCACTTTAGGCACTTCCCCCTACCCCACACTTCCTTCCAAACTAATCGATAGTAACTTTTGTGCCTCCACGGCAAACTCCATGGGCAATTGTTTCAGCACATCCTTTGCATAACCATTTACGATCAATCCTATGGCGCTCTCTTCGCTGATGCCTCTTTGCTGGCAATAAAACAATTGGTCCTCCGAAATTTTGGATGTGGTTGCCTCATGCTCAACGATGGAGGATTTGTTTTCGTTTTGAATGTAAGGAAAGGTATGGGCCCCACATTTACTCCCAAGCAGCAATGAATCGCACTGCGAATAGTTACGTGAATTTTCGGCGCGTTTTGTCATCCTCACCAATCCCCGGTAACTATTGTTACTATGTCCTGCCGAAATTCCTTTTGAAATAATTGTACTCTTAGTATTTTTCCCAAGATGAATCATTTTAGAACCAGTATCAGCCTGCTGGTAATTGTTAGTAACAGCTACCGAATAGAATTCACCCACCGAATGATCGCCCATCAAAATACAGCTGGGGTATTTCCATGTAACGGCGGAGCCTGTTTCAACCTGGGTCCACGATATTTTTGAGTTGGCGCCCCGGCATATTCCACGCTTCGTTACAAAGTTGTAAATGCCACCCTCACCCTTTTCGTTACCGGGATACCAGTTTTGGACAGTAGAATATTTCACTTCCGCATCCTTCATGGTAATAATTTCAACGATGGCAGCATGCAATTGGTTCTCGTCGCGTTGCGGAGCAGTACAGCCCTCCATATAACTCACATAGCTACCTTCTTCACCTACAATTAATGTCCGTTCAAACTGGCCGGTATTGGCAGCATTGATCCTGAAATACGTTGAGAGTTCCATCGGGCACCGCACTCCTTTCGGGATGTAGCAAAACGATCCATCGGTAAAAACCGCCGAATTTAGGGCCGCAAAATAGTTGTCAGTGTAAGGAACTACTGAACCCATGTATTGCTTTACAAGTTCCGGGTGATTTTGCACAGCATCACTAAAGGAACAAAAAATTATCCCGTGCTTTGCCAAGGTATCGGTAAACGTAGTTTTCACCGAAACACTATCGATAACCGCATCAACGGCAACGCCTGATAAACGTTTTTGTTCTTCCAGGGAAATCCCAAGTTTTTTAAAGGTATCAAGCAACTCCGGGTCAACCTCATCAAGGCTTTCGAGTTCCTTTTTCTTTTTTGGGGCAGCGTAGAAAATAATTTCGTTGTAGTCGATGGGTGCATGTTCAAGGTGCGCCCAGGTAGGCTCCTCCAATGTGAGCCAGTAACGGTAAGCCTTCAGCCTGAATTCCAATAACCACTCCGGTTCATTTTTCTTTGCCGAAATAAACCTAACAATATCTTCGCTTAGCCCTTTTGGGGCAGTATCCATTTCAATGTCGGTGTAAAAACCGTATTTATATTCGCTGGTCGTTACCTCGTCAAGTATTTTATTTTCGTCTTTTTCCATGTTTTACTGCACTGTTTATTAGTCTCTTTAGTCAATTCTAAACTTCTCTGCACTAAGCTAGACGAGCCCCGCCTGCCAAAGTAGTACGTCGGGCAGGCCAGGACCAAAGAGAAGTTAAGTAATCTCTGTCCATCAAATCACTTTTTTTGATTTCAGATTGACGATTAACGAATGATGATTTTTGATTTGAGTGGCATCATCTACATCCTAAATCAAAAATCGTTAATCATCAACCATCAATATTTTCTTGCCCATCGGCCGCCAAAGGCTTGCCGACGGCAGGGCAAAAAAAGTTATAATTTTATTGATAAGACACAATATTTCTTATTTCCCCTATGCCCCTGCTTCCACTAAAACATCCCGGGTGATATCAGAACCAATGTTTCAATCACCTGAAATACCTTCCTTCAAAACGGGGCGCAAAGGTACATATTTTAAAAGCATAAATACAATAATTAAACATTCAGGTACTTGAATAGTTCAGTTAAATAGAAATAAAAGTGAAAAGACTAAAAAGTGAGTGTATTTGCGGGACTGCCGAATACAAATATGATGAAAACTATTTTTGGGCCAGGCTCTCGATCAGGTTTTTACATCCACCTTTTTCAAGCGTTCAATATCTTCTTCAATTTCTTTTAGGCTCTGTTCTTTTTGTAACTGTTTTTGTTCCTTCTTAAACTTTTCATATTCATCAGCAGATTTATCCATGGCCTTTTGATGGCTGATTTTGCCTGCATGGTTTAACAATTCCCTTTTGTTTAATTGAAGAATGGAGTCCAAACGTTCTACCCAATCCTTCATATACATTGGTGTTTGCTGCTGAGCCATGGTTTCGGCAAAGGCCAGGTATTGCTCAACCAATAAACCCAGGAGTTTTATTTCATTTTCATTCAGGTAATTCTTGGCAATACTGATGTCTGCTTTCTTAATGGATTGATTGCTTTTTTTGTCGTACGACTGCATGCCTAAAAGTGGCACGGAGGCGTCAACTCTTCGATAGACCAATTCGGCAGCTGTTTGTTGGCTGATTGCCCACAACAATTTATTTTGTATTATTTTGAAAAAGAGAATTGTTCCCTCGGATTTTGGATTGTAGTCTATACTTGTGGTGTAGATGTCTTTAATTTTTTGATAGAAGAACCGCTCGGAAATCCGTATCTCACGAATGCGTTCTTGTAGTTCGGTAAAGTAGTTCATTGAGCTGCCCGACTTAAACCGCTCATCGTTTAGTGCAAATCCTTTAATGATGTATTCCTTAAGCCGTTGTGTTGCCCATATCCTAAACTGGGTACCTTGCTGCGATTTTACACGGTAACCCACCGAAATAATCACATCGAGATTGTAAAAACTGGTATTGTAGTTTTTTCCATCTGAAGCAGTTGTCCGGAATTTCCGGACAACTGAATCTTCATTTAGTTCACCTTCATTAAAAATATTCCCGATGTGCTCTGAAATCGTCCTTTTGTTTTTATTGAAAAGCTCACCCATATGAGCCTGTGTCAACCACACAGTTTCCTCTTCCAGGCGAACATCTATTTTGATATTTCCTTCAGGGTTTTGGTAAATTAAAATTTGACCTTTGTTCATGGTTTATTCGGGTTTTACATCAAAGATAGTGCATCCATTTGTTTTTAAAGTACTACCACGAATTTAATGTATGAATTTGAATTGAAAGAAAAAAAACCATCAAAATAGGCAAGAAAATGATGGGGTTTTGGAGTGCTGGGCCCACTCCACTACTCCACTACTCCATTACTCCACCACTCCACTATTCCATTACTCCGCCACTCCACTATTCCACTATTCCATTACTCCATCACTCCACTATTCCATTACTCCATCACTCCATCACTCCACTATTCCATTACTCCGCCACTCCACCACTCCATTTCTCCACTACTCCACTACTCCACTACTCCACTACTCCACTACTTCATTACTCCAATCGA
>Ga0307929_1002109_pt1 | contig 13517 bp, 7 predicted proteins | sample AceLakmetage1330_FD_203160 | JGI IMG/M metagenome (GOLD analysis project Ga0307929, IMG submission 203160) | Saline water microbial communities from Ace Lake, Antarctica - #1330 | ecosystem: Environmental > Aquatic > Non-marine Saline and Alkaline > Saline | place: Antarctica: Ace Lake...
ATACACAGTGGTCAGTTCGGGCTCAAACTGAGTGCCTGATGTCAATAAAAATCGATATCCAACCGGAAACCCATCAGGATCGATGGAAGGTGACCAAGAGAAAGTTACATCCGGTGGCAATGGATCTGGTGTTAATTCGGCAGTAAACGAAGTTTGCACATGATCGAAAAACCAGTTAAGCTGCGATGGAAAATTGGCCACATAGCTTTTTTCTGTTTGCACCTGGTTTAGCCATTCATCTATACTTTCGATATCATCAGTTTGATCCTGTTCCACCGATAGTTGAAGCACAGTAACCAAGCTGTCGATCATCGGCCACAAAATAGCTGTATTGAAAACCTGATCAAAAATTTCGTTGGTACGAGATTTAATATCATTCATCATGGCCGGATTGAGAAAGGCTTTTTCAGGATATGGATTATCGGATGTCCAGGGTGCTGAACTATAGGTGTAATTTCGCCAGGAATAAATCGACAAAGTTTTGTCCAGGTCCCAGGGGATCATCTCCCACTTTCCACTTCCATTGGCATCGCGAAACATGTAATAATTATGGTAATAAGTACTTTGATTGGAAAGTACCATGTTACAGGCGATCATGTTCACCATCTGGTCGTAGTCTAAATCTTCGTTGCAAAATGTTGGATATTCATCTATGCTCACCTGGTTAATCTCTTCAATCAATAGCGCCAGATCCTCTTTATTTCCCGAACCGGTTTTCTGTTCCCAGGAGTTAGTAAGATCGTCGTAAATACTCAAACAAGCGCCATCTTTGGTTGCCTTAAAAAGATTGCCGTCAGGATCATAACCATTCGCCTCCAGGAAAAACTCATCCATATTTTCGGTCATATTGTATAAGCCAAGAAAATCACCATTAAGGTAGAGGCGTGCAAAGTCGGTATCGAAACACTTTTGTCCGGCCATTTTGAAAACACGGCTGCTTATAAATGCCCTGATGTAACTCTTGTCTTCATACTCAGCATTGAAGTTGAGCTTGTCACGTCCATTTACAAAAGGCTCAGCATTGAACCTGACTTTGAGCGATTTTTTGGGCAGGTAACGTGAGCCATCACCACGGATGCGCATATCGGCATCAGCCCAGGTAGCGCCATCGTAAGTAATCGAAATAGGAATGTAAATGTCCTCTTCGAAGTTTTCGTAAATATAGGCAAAGTCATCGGGATCGCAAACAATAAAATATTCTTTTACCTGCGAAAATGCCATGCTGCTACTGAGGACAAGCAGTATTAAGATGATTGAATTTCGGATTTGCACAAACATATTATTCTGCGGTTTTTATCAGTTTGGTAACTACCGATTGTTCGTTGCCCCATATCCTTAGGAAGTACATGCCTGGTTTCAACCCGGATAAATTGATGCGATCGAGAATCTTTCCATCGGAAACATTCAAGGGCATTTCCATAATAGTTTGTCCTGTTTCATTATACATACGAAATTGCGCCTTATCATCCAGCCAATTGTAAATTTTAATCTTGGTTATCGTGCGTACCGGGTTAGGATAAACAATAAGGCCGGTAGCAATATCGCCAATGCCGGTATCACAAATAAACCCAAACTCCTCCGGGTTCATCTCAAAATATTCGAGTATAAATTCAGTCATGGCACAGGGCCGCATATCCACAAACTGCTTCAATACCCATGCAATGTCGCCTACCCATCCTTCGGGGCTTCTCGGGAAATTGTATCGTTGAATATGCATCTCAATCATCTGCCCGTAAAGGGCTGTAAATTCATCAATTTGATTCAGCATCGAATCCGTTTGCAACGAATGGTTCAAATGATAGGCAAAACGCTCAAGGAATTGTGTTTCGAAATTTTCATTTTTAAGCAGGTTTCTGAAAAGGAAAGTTGCCCACGACGGATTTTGCCAGGAAGTATCTCCCTCAAAAGTGGCATAATCGAGGCTGTTGAAGGTGTAATCGAAACAGGTGTTGTCGAGGTCGAAAAGTATCCACCTCCATTTGGCACCCTCCTTTTGCTCGCGCCAGTATTTTGTATTGCTTCCCGGCCAGTCGATGTTCCCGAAATACAATTGAACAATCAGGTAGTCCACATAATTGTCCACATCCATCCTGGTTTTTATATATTCATAATGCTCATCGTTGGCCAGGTCGTTTGCATCAATATAGTCGATCATATTCTGGTAATCATTCGTGCTGCCTTCAATAACCGTCATGTTGTTTTCCAATAAATCGAGGCTGTCGGGATTTACACCATATAATGATGAGATGTAATATTTGTCAATCCGCTCACGCACAGAATGTGTCCCCCAATATTCCCCGTCAATGAAAACAGCAACCGGCCTGTAATGCGTCAGGTCCAGATCATATTCCAGCACTTGATCTGTAATCGTCAAATCCTTGATAATGGTTTGCGAGCCATCGGCAAAGGTGGTCCTCAGGATCAATCGCTTGAACTCATCCTGATCGGTATTCATCATAAATGGATAATTGAAATAGCTTTTGCCATATTCGCTCCGGGCATATATTCGCAGTGACTTTTGAGCAGCATGACGTGTAATTTTGCCATGGATACGCATCCCGGCATCTTGGTTTACAGCGCGGTTTCCATCTTCATCAAAATATTCAAAATGAATTGGCCTTTCCCAATCATCACCTTTCTGGTAATAGTTCCCGGTCCAGTCGGTATTGGTCGAATCAAAGAAAACACCGGGAACATAAATTCCTTCATCAAATCCAAACAGGTTGATGCTGTCAGTAGTAATCGAAATAATGTGGTAGGGATATTTCTCTGTCATATTGGGATCGACAAAATAGGTGTTTGTATAAATCGTACTCTGTTGTGCGCCATCCCTGTATGTTACCGCTCGAATAACATTGGCCTTGGGCACAGGTCCTTCCGGCGGTGTCCATTTCCTGAAATGATCATGCATTGGATCAGGTGTAGTGGGGATGTTTGCAAAGTGATTGGGCAAGGGGTCGATAAATTCAAGCGGAATAGAATCAGTGTATAATGTTGCATTTTGATCGGGAAAGCTGCCATCAGTGCTAAAATAAATGACATCGTTTGGGTTTGTACTTGAAATGCCGAGTTTGAGTGATGAAGTATAATATCCTGCTTGGGCAGAAAAATTCAGTATAGACGCGCCCGATACATTTGCCGTGCCTGGTGTAGGGTTGCCCAAAACCATCAAGTCATCTGAGCCATCGGGGTAGCAACCATAGCTCATATCTGAAGCGAGTTCTACGGGATCGGTACGATCAATTTCGATAGCGTCAGGATTGCTAAGGATCAAATATTCGCCTTCCGATTTTATCTTGAAATTGGTATGGAGCTCTGTGGTATCGTAACGGTCTTTATCGCTGGCAAAGACGACAAGAAACGAATCCGGCATCAAAGTAATTGAAGGGAAAATCCATTTTTCGGGGACCAGTGTATCGTCGGAAATCATGAATGCTTCAAGGTTGATGCTTTCATTTCCTGAATTGAAGAGTTCAATCCAATCGGGATAATCGCCATCTGCATCCTGAAGCGTCGTGGTATTGGACGACATAAACTCATTGATGTGCAATTGCTGGGCCATTAGCGGATTGATGGCCATTAATAAAAGAATGAATAAAAGAGAAAGAAATTTTTTCATGCTGCAAAAATAAGTGATCTGTTTATAAAAGCCATTAAATGAATGATAAAAGCTATTTTGTAAGATTAGCATCTGTTTTAATAAAAGATGCAATGTTACCTAATTTGGTTGCCTGGTTTTATTTCAACAAACATTTTTTTGATCATGTTCATTACTTTAATTATGTGTGTAGAATATATTTACCTTTGTGCTAAAATAAAAAAAAATGGCATAGAAAACTTTGAACTAAAATAGGATATTATGACTACATTTAGGGAAAAATACATAAACCCGTTTACAGATTACGGATTTAAAAGACTTTTTGGGGAGGAGCCCAATAAAGATTTATTGCTTGATTTTTTAAATGAGTTACTGAAAGACACAGAAGGGGAGATAAAAGAAATATCCTATCTGCCAAACGAGAAATTGCCAACATCAAAGGGTGACAGGAAAGCTATTTTTGATTTGTACTGCACCAATGAAAAGGGTGAAAAATTTATTGTCGAACTACAAAAGACAAAGCAAAAGTACTTTAAAGACAGGACTGTCTATTATTCGACATTCCCAATTCAAGAACAAGCTATTGTTGGACAGGATTGGGATTTTGAACTCCGAAATGTTTATCTGATAGCAATTTTGGATTTCGTGTTTGACGAAGATAAAGACGAGGCTGAAAAATTTAGGTACGATGTAAAATTATCGGATATTGAAACGAAAAAGGTGTTTTACGATAAGTTAACTTTTGTTTACCTCGAAATGCCCAAATTTAATAAGCGTGAAAATGAACTTGTAACGAAATATGACAAGTGGCTTTTTGTATTAAAAAACCTGAATAAATTAGACAGGATACCTGTTGAGCTAAAAGAAAACATTTTCCATAAATTATTTGAGATAGCGGAAATAGCAAAATTAGATAAGGAAGAGTTTAAGGAATATCAGGAAAGTTTAAATGCTTACCGGGATATTAAAAACTCTGTTGATACTGCTTGGGAAGAAGGAAAGATTGAAGGACGCATTGAAGAAAAAATTGAGATCGTAATAAATTCGATAAAAGCAGGGCTTGATGTAGAAACCATCATAAAAATAACCGGCCTGACAAAAAAAGAAATTGAAAAACTAAACCGATAAATTCGGCTATCAACCTAAATTATCAGTAAAGATAATCCCTATAACAGATTCCCCAATCAGGTATTTTGTGGATTTGATGACCTGAATTGAATGTGTAGATTATATTTACTTTTGTGCTAAAATCAATTGGAAATGGTAGTTATTGTCAAGAAAGGAATGGATGAGAATAAACTCAACGAGGCTTTGCGTAAAATCAAACACTAGAAAAAGCTAATTGCGAAGCGTCATTTAGACGTTTCAATGTCCGCCAACCGGCGGACGATTGAAAGTCAGAGGCTTGACCTTGGAACGTGCGGAGCACTTTCAAGCGTCAAAGTATGTTTGACACGATACTAGCCTTTGTTCGTTCCTAAAATTTGTCTTAACACCAACTACACTCTATCCCCCAAAAATTTCTACATTTGCCCCCTTTCAGCAAACACTCAAAATCTTTACATATGAATAAATTTTTATCAGCCTTAACGATTGTTGTATTTTTTGGATTTCAAATCAATACTGCCACCGGGCAGGATAAGCCCGACTGGGTTGGCGGTTATGCCGATGGATGTACATCCATTACCTGCGGAAAACTGGCCACGGTTGATGGTTCGGTCATTACCTCACACACTGATGACAGTCACCGTACCCGTTCATGGATTGATGTTGTTCCGCCTATGGAGCACCAAAAAGGCGCAACCATGCCCATGTACAAGCGTGTTCCCTGCGACTCCTTTGCCATGCCGACCTATGCCCACAATAAAATTGGTGAGATCCCTCAGGTGGGTTTTACTTACGGCTACCTCAATACTGCTTATCCTTGTATCAACGATAAACAATTGGCCATTGGCGAATCTACTTTTGGAGGCCGGAAAGTTTTAAGTTCCAACGAAGGTTTGATCGATTGCCAGCGACTTTGCCAACTGATGCTCGAAAGGTGCACTACTGCGAGAGATGCTATAAAAATGGCCGGCGAACTGACCAAAGAATATGGTTGGAATGATGATGGCGAATGTCTGACTATCGCAGATAAGAATGAAGTATGGCATTTCGAGATTGTTGGTCCGGGCAAAGGAAAAACCGGTGCAATTTGGGTTGCCCAGCGTGTGCCCGACGGGCATATCTCGGTAAATGCCAATGCAAGTACGATTAAGGAAATCAACCTTGATGATCCGAATTATTTTATGGCTTCCGAAAATATTTTCGAGATGGCCATTGATAGTGGGTGGTGGAAAAAGGATGAAGATCCCTTCAGGTTTTGTTATGCCTATGCACCACACAGCCGGACTTCATTTGCATCGCGCAGGCGTGAATGGCGTATTTTCGATTTAGTTGCACCTTCATTGAAACTTGATCCCAGCCAGGAAAACTATCCTTTTTCGGTAGAACCAGATGAAAAGGTTTCGATGGAAAAGCTGGTGAGTATTTTTAAAGATTACTATGAAAACACTCCTTTCAACTTTGTAAAAGATTTAACCGTGGCGGACGATTCCGGCAAAGTGATTATTTCTCCACTGGCCAATCCGCACATGCCTTACGACGGCAACAAACTCCATAAAATAAATGGTGGCTGGGGCTGGCGTGGCGAACGTACCATTGCCCGTTGGTACACCATGTATGCCACTATTATCCAGTGCCGCGACTGGCTGCCCGACGAAATTGGTGGCGTAGTTTGGTTGGCGATGGACAATGTTGCAACTTCAATTTATATTCCTGTTTATTGTTCGGTGATAGATTTGCCGCAGCCCTATAAAACACCAGGTCGTCCAAATGGCTACACCACCGAATCGGCATGGTGGGCCTTTAACAGGATGGGGACTTTGGCAGCCCAGCGCTGGGGAGATATACGTCTTGATGTGGATGCAGTTTGGAACCCCTGGCAAAAAGAACTTTTCGAAAACCAAGAGCTAATTGAGCAGCAAGCCCTTGATTTGTACAAAGCCAAAAAACCCGAGAAGACCCGCGAATTCCTTACTAACTACACGGATGAATGGGGAAATAAAGTGGTGGTCAAAGCCTGGAAACTGGGTGATTTTATTTGGACAAAGTATGACGAGAAGTTTTGACCCTAATATTTCGGTTCTACTGTTATTTTAGTGGGAAGTAATAACAAATATGTGCTAATTGTCATTAATGGTTTGATGTCCGGTGACCGGTGACCGATGTAACTATAGTGTCAAATAACAATCGGTATTCCGCAACAATCAGTTTTTGATACTGAGCTCAAATTATAGAATTACCAACTTCCGTTTAAACGAAATACCGTTTGTTGCATTGATATGTAAAACATATAATCCTTTTGCCAAGCTATTGCAGTTGATGGTTTTGCGATTCGAATTAATATTTTCGAAGACCATAACTTTATTGCCAGAGATATTATAAACTTCCAATTTCAAGATAGAGACTGAATTTTTTAATTCGACATTTACAATGTTTGATGCCGGGTTAGGAAAAATCATTACAGTTTCATTTTCTGGCAAACAGATATTATTGTAATGATCGTAAAATAATGCGCCAATATCAGCACGCGTACCATCAGGATCAACCGGGGAAGATGGATCACCTGAATTAATACAAGGAGAGCCATCGAGGAGGCTAAAGTCGTTTTCGGAAGGGTTAGTAAAACCGGGGTTACCAAATAAGTTATCTGCACCTGGCAAAGTATCGGTGTCGGAAATTGAATAGGAAACCGCCAGCACAGAATTTTCAACCAACTGAAATACCTCTTCAATTGAATTGGAAAAAATGGTATTGCTCACATAAGCAAAGCCGCCGGAAGTGGGTTGATTGTCGTAGTGATAACATCTGAGGGAAGTTAAGTTACTGTAAAGTGTATTGTTTTCAATATATCCGGTTGCACCGGTATGCACCTGAATGCCGCCTTTACAATCTGTTACGATATTTCTTTTAATCTCAGCTATTGATGACTCACCCACCGAAATACCCATGCTTTGGCAATTTTGGATATAATTGTTTTCAATGGAAACAAACAATGATCCTGTTCCAACATCAATGGCATCGTCCGCAATATTAAAGATTGAATTGTTTGTGATATAAGCCAAAATTACCGTATCGCAATCAATTGCATCACGGGCACTACCTCCAGCCTCCGGCGATCCGTAAATCCAGCAATTATCAATAGATACCATACCGCCATGCACTGTTATGATGTCGTAAACGGAAAAAGCTGACTCCTGAATTGTACAATTCATTAGGTGGGTTTCGCAACCTTCTGATTTTATGGCCTTATAAACGTCAGTGAGTTCAACAAAATCCAGGGATATCTTGGCCCCCTCGCCTGTAATCCCTTTCCAGTATGTCGTACCATTCTGTGATGAAATTTTAACGGGGCTGTCCTGACTCCCTGAAAAATCCATCTGTCCGTAAACATTAATGCCCAGGTTGTTGCCCATGAGTATCTCAACGCCGGGCTCTGCATAAAGCGTAGCCCCTTCATTTATTACAATGTCCTGGTCGATAACATAGGGAGAGCATGCAGCCAATAAATACTGATCTTCGGTAACAATATTGGAAAAACCGCATTGGGGTTCGAAAACTGCCGTAATTAACAAATCCCCACTGAGTGAAATAAATATTTCATTTTCATCGGAAATGCCTTCCCAGCCCATAAAATCATATCCAAGCTTTGGGATTGCTTCCAGTCGAACAGGAATATCTTTAAAATAAACCCACGTCGAATCAGGGTACGGCAAGGCAATTCCATGGGCTTTTACTGTGCCATATTCAGTACCATCAATATTTACAGTTAAGCTGGCTGTTCCGCTGAGCCCGAAAAAACTATCGACATATTCGTGTACAAAACCTTTACGCTGGTGCGCAAAGTTTTTCATCACATTAATTTGACCTTGCCAATACTCCATCGACTGGACTCCACCCGAATCGGCCCAGCGTAAAATATGGTTTGGCATTTCGTCTTCAATGGCTGCTGCAATGCTATCGATAACTCCAATTACCCTTTCGGGCCTGAAGGTAATATTCATGTGGCTGCAATAGCGTTGCAAAAATTCACTGCTGAAATTTGCATTATCCATGAGCTTGTTAAACCTCTTTTCGTATTCATAAAAATTGGCAATCAAAGTATCATCGGGAGTAACATAGCCCCTGTCGGTATCATACAACAGCCATTTCCATTTCCCGTCGTCCGTTTTTGGCCGCCAGATTTTTATGTTGTGCTTCCAACTGTGATTTTTGATGTAATTCTGCATGATACACCAATCAATAAAATCATCAACATACATCTGGGTTTTCAGGTATTCATAATTTTCATCGAGGGTCATGTCATTATTTTCAATGAAATCCATCATGGCAAGGTAATGCTCATCGTCACCTTCAAGCACATAATAAATCCCTGAATATCCGCTCACAGTTAGCAGGTCGATATTATCGGGATCGGCACCATGGTTTGATGCGAGGTAGTCTTTATTGTATTTCTCCCTGATATTATGGATGCCATAATATTGACTGTTCAGATAGACAATTGATGGCCGGTAAGCCTGGTAGTCGATAATGAGGTGCCCTGGCACCAGGCTTTGGATCATCGCATCACGAAACATGGTACTGCTCCAATCGTCGCTCGAACTGCGCAACACGAAAGATTCAAATGTTGTAATATCCTTTTCGGAAAACAAATGGTAGTTGATCGTATTATCCGGGAAAACCGCCAGTGACTTTTGAGGGATTAAATATGCAGTATTGCCAAACAGTCTGATATTGGATTCAGCAACGAAACCTGAATTGTTGGGGAGATCGAAAAACTCAACATGAACAGGCCTTTCCCATTCTCTGCGCCTTTCGAGGTCGGAAGAAACATAAATACCAAGCTCCTCGCCCCACAAAAAGTCAGGATTTGTTGCAACTGAAAATACCGGCAGGTTGATATTGTTATCAATAATAAATGAATGAGTTATGATATTGCCGGGCAGCTTGCCCGTTTCGAAAACCCTGGCACGTATCACCGTGGTGGTATTTATCGGCATAGGGTCAGAATACCCGGTAGAGTTTTCGTTTGGTGCTGAACCGTCGATAGTAAAACGTATAGTGCCCGAAGTTTGTGTGCTTAATGCCAATTGCAATGGTGAGCTGTACACATCGCCCGGATGTGAAAAAACAGGTTCCGCAGAAAAGATCAACGAGGGATAAGAGGTAGTGCCATTGTAGGCTCCGGGTGTGGGTTGCGCGAAAAAATACCATTCGTTGTTGCCGGGTTTCCGTCCACGCGACACATCAGTAGCTTGTTCCCCGAAAGCAATCGAATCAATCAGGACCCCGGTTTGGTCGAAGATCCCAATTTGCTCACCATCTGCATTCAGTTTGAAGTTGGTATGTATGCCCAAATCGACCATGTTTTGGTCATCAGCCCAAAAAACCAGGTAAGCATTTGCAGGGATGAAAATACCATTGGGGATTTGATATTTTTCAGGGGAGTTAAGGTCATCAGATAAATAATAACCTGACAGGTTGATTTCAAAATCTTCGGCATTGTATAATTCAATCCAATCGGAAAAAGCTGAAAAGTCAGGATCTACATTGGTGGATGTATTCGACGCAAGGAATTCGTTGATGCGCAATTGGCCCTGGCCAAATCCACAAAGAACATTTGCAATAAGTAGCAGTAAAATGCCCAATAATTTCTTATTTATCATCATGAAGTCTTTTGGCCACACAGAAGTTGCACTTAACATTAATTAATTTCAATTTTTCCCAACAATAAATTTTTGGTGCCAGGTATTATTCGAATCAGTAATCCTTACAAAATAAATCCCATTTCTAAATCCGGAAATATTCAAATCCATCAACTTTTGGCCATCAGCCTCAGCAATGTTTTGTGAAAAAATACTTTGGCCTACATTATCAAAGATTGACAGTTTAGCAAGGCCTGAGATGGCAGGGATTTTTAACCAGACCGAACTACCCCCAGCGGGATTGGGGAAGATGATTAGTTTGCTTTGTTGCTTATCAACATCAAAATTTGATGTGCTTATTTGGCAGTTTCCCGGCATGTTATAGTCGAGCCACTCGAGCCTGCCCATAATCCATGCTTTCAATAAGTATATCTCTTCCTCATAGGTATCGCCATAATAATAATTCGGCCATATCTCTTGTCCAAGAATGTTCCATCTTGTGAAATTTCTTTGCTGTGCCTCATATAAAAAGTTGTAGCAGGAATCAATTTTGTTCATAATTCTTTGAAGGTGCAATGGTCCCTGGCGAAGTTCCAGCCACCTGCATTTTAATTGGTCCGCGAAACTTGAATCGTTGAAGAGTTTTCTCGTCCAAAATGGAATATATCCAGCACTATAAAGGTCGCTATTTACCACCCAACCTGTTGTAAGATAGCCCTCAAGATAAAATGCGTTTCCATAAGCAATATTGAAATCCCACAATGGCCCCAGCTTAAGCTTTCCATCAATACTGTTTTTGTCTTTGTACATAAAAGTGCTTTTCCGGTATGCATCAACATTTTTTGCCAGCTCATTGCTTATTATAAAATCAATAAGTGTTTCTTTATCAAGAAAATCCAAATATCCATTTGTTGAATCATTATAGTTGTCACCAAACATTATGGTCTCAAAATCATAGATAAACTCCTGGATGTATTCCTTCTGAACGGGTAGTATGCCCTGGTAATCAGGATAGTGGTACTGGTAATACATTGAATCGTTGTATGCCGACAGCCATCCGTCACCTCCTCCTGTAAAAGCGTCGATTTTTATGATATAGCCACCTGTTAAGTCATCCCCGATTGTATCATTTTCTTCCAATGCGGATATGTTTACGCGATTATCGTCATGCTTAATTTTTTCTATCAAAACATACACGCCTTCATATTGGCCATTCATTACCAGCTCGCAATATTTTGTTCGTGGGGCATATTGTCCCAATTCATTGCTAAGGTCGTACGTCAATACATTGCGCATTAAGCTTTTATCACAATATGGGGCATACAAAACCCAATCGTTCTCTGCTGGCATGTCAATAAGTGAGACATTTAAATTGTTCCCATTTTCATCTTGTGTTTCAAACGAATATGATTTTTTTGGATAAGCTTGCGATGATGAGCCCCTTAACTCAATGCTAACTTTCCCATCGTAATTATTAAATGGATCGTTGATAAAATTCTGGTTTCCTTCACCATTGTAGATAATCCCCATGTCAACCACAATTCTTTCATCATCGGGGATAACCTGACCGGCGGTGTTTATGGATATAATGGGGAGATTAGAAGTGACCAACGTATCCTGTGCGCTGCCATCGGCCAGGTAAAACGACAACAACCCGATAAATATGAAACCCAAATTTTTTCTGCACCAAAGAATGATCATAAAATACTTTTTTGATATGAAACCCTTATAAGGCTTCAATAACAAAGATATGGAATAATATCCACAATTTAAAAAAGGATCAGTAAAAAAATACGGCTATTCTACTTTTATCCTCCGTTTGTACTTTTGTGGCCCGTACTATAAACATTGATTTAACGTTTGCATGAAAATCTTTGTTTATGGGTGGGTTTCGATTATTCATTTTTCTATCGGTTTTTTTTCTGTTATTTGGACTGCTTAGCTACTACCTCTTTATCCGCGGATGGCAGGGGATTGCAATAGTTGAAATTCCGGCGATAAAAACCGCATACATCGTTCTGTTCATTATATTATCTTTTTCTTACGTGATCGTAAGGGTTTTCGGGAAAATCCTGCCAACTGTTGTTGGTGATACGCTTGCCCTTATTGGGGGATTTTGGTTTGCTGCCATGTTGTACTTCATTTTGTTTGCTGTGTTTTTTGATCTGGCCCGTTTTATTGGAAACGCTTTTTCTTTGTTTCCACCTGTGTTTGTCAATCATTTCTCAATGGTGAAGTTGCTCTCTTTTTTGATTGCCGTTGCTGTTACTACTTCATTGCTGACTTATGGTTACTTCAATGCCATGAACCCGAAAATTACAAAGTTGGAGATCAATATCAACAAGCAAGTTGATGGAATGAAAAAGCTGCACCTGGTTTTTGCCTCCGATATCCATCTTGGTCATGTAATCGGGAAAAAATCCATCGAAAACATCATTACCAAAATTAATAGCCTGGATCCGGATATTGTGCTTTTCCCGGGTGATGTTGTGGATGAAGAGTTGTACCCGGTGGTGAATAAGAAATTGGGAGATGCATTTACAAAACTTAACCCAACTTATGGAGTGTTTGCTGTAACGGGTAATCATGAATATATTGGTGGTGTCGAAAATGCAGTTGCATATTTGGGCCAGCATGGAATTAAAGTATTGAGGGATGAGGTGCTTAATATTAATGATCAGTTTTGTGTTGCAGGACGTGAGGATATTTCATCAAACAGTTTTACTGGCGGAAGACGAAAATCTTTGAAAGAATTGGTAAATGAAGTTGATAAAGACTTGCCGATAATTTTGATGGATCATCAGCCTATTAAACTGACCGAGGCAGTTGAAAATGAAATAGACCTTCAGGTTTCAGGGCATACCCACCATGGACAAATGTGGCCATTGAATTTTATCACCGAAAATATTTTTAAATTGAGTTGGGGTTATCGACAGATCGAAAATTCACACTTTTATGTTTCCTCAGGTGCTGGAACCTGGGGGCCACGTGTCCGCATTGGCAACCATCCCGAAATAGTATCTATTATTCTCCATTTTAAATAGGATGTTTCCATTAAGTCGATGATTTTTTTCTTGTAATAAAAAGTGAGTTATAAGACAGACCCTGAGTTGCGACCAAATGAAAACATCCATCCATCGAAAAGCCACTTTTAAGTATCGGAAAATCAAAGA
>Ga0307929_1002111_pt1 | contig 13514 bp, 10 predicted proteins | sample AceLakmetage1330_FD_203160 | JGI IMG/M metagenome (GOLD analysis project Ga0307929, IMG submission 203160) | Saline water microbial communities from Ace Lake, Antarctica - #1330 | ecosystem: Environmental > Aquatic > Non-marine Saline and Alkaline > Saline | place: Antarctica: Ace Lake...
CGCTATCGAACCAATCAAGGAATTCCTGATAGGTTTCAGGATAATCAATGCCAGCAACTGGATGGTCATTTTGCATGCTGCAAATCTATATGCAGGGGCCACTTGCGTCAACTTGATACCCCGCTTGCGTTATTACCCTGTAACGGCACGCTTTTTGGAAAGCATGTCTCTAGAAGGAGTCGATCAGGTAACCGATATTGCAGATCAATTTTCGGTTGTCGACTTCCCCAAAGGGTCCTCCGCGCTCTACATGCCGGATCTGCAGAAACTGTTCGTGAAAAATACGGCGGCGAACCTCTCCAAACTCGAAGAGGTGTTGGCGGCGTTCGGTGAAGCAGAAGTACAGGCCTCCGAGGAGCAGGTTGAAATCGAAGCCCGCTTTGTTGAGTTTTCCGAAGGCGCACTCGAAGAGCTGGGCTTCCAATGGTCCGCTCCGGACGGCGCAGACCTTCCCGGTGATTGGAGCCTGGATGGTGATCAAAATCTGTTCTCCGACTCTCTGCGCAGCGTACCGTTTACTCAGACCGAAACACTGGGGCTGGGCGAAGACCGCTCAACCACCGGCGAGTGGAGTGTTAACCGGATCGAAGACATGTTCAGTCCGGCCGCCGGCACACTGGCTTTGTCCGGCGAGATAGATAGCAAAGCGATTGATCTGCTGATTAATGCACTCGATCAGACCGCGGGTGTGGACGTTCTTTCCGCTCCGAGCGTGACGACCCTCAGCGGTGAATCCGCGACGATCGTGGTGGGCGAACGCCATTCTTATCCGGAAGTCTACGAGGCCAGCGGAACCAGCGGGACCATGGTGTATGTAAAATATGAAGACTTCTCGGAAAAAATTCTCGGGGTGGAAATGGGTGTGAAGCCCACGATCAACCACGATGAAATCAAAATGGAAATCAACCCGCGCATCACCGAGCTTCTCGGATGGGAGAACTATCAGGTGGCTCCGGCCAATAGCTCCTACAACTACTATCAGCAGCGTATCGGACAGCAGTTTGAGCACGCTCCGGTTGTGGCCAGACTGCCCATCTTCAAACGCCGCGAAATCAAAACCGAAATCTCGGTTGCCAACGGAGCTACCGTCGGGCTGGGCGGATTGATCGGCGAAAAAATTGAAGCGTTCGAAGACCGTGTTCCGCTGCTGGGGAGCATCCCGCTCATCGGTGGTCTGTTTCGTTCCGAAGGGGAACGGGCCGTGAAACGCAATCTGATGATTTTCGTAACGGCTCGTAAAGTTCAGCCGAGCGGCGCGCTGGCTTCCCGTTCATTTGAATAAGAAAGGGGTTGGGGCCGGCCGAGTTGGCCCCGCCTGAAAAGGAGAAAATTATGGCAACCAATCCAATAGGCAAAGGAACCAAAACCATCGGAATCAACATGCCTTTGAAAATGGCCAACGAGTTGGAGCGCCGCTCCTCCTCCATGTCCATTTCCAAAAGCAAATACTTCAAAATCATTCTTCAGCAGTGGTTGGATTCCGGTAAAAAACTGACGCTTTCCGAATAGGAAAACGCGACCTCACCGAAAGCGCGGAGGGCTTCACAGCTCCCCGCGCTTTTTGTTTTTCCGGTTAACCATTCGCATTACTCTGCGGGGTCCGGAAATTAATCCATGACGGAAAGGACTGAAAACATGGGTCGGAATGGCAACCTCGGTTGCCATCCAGTCGGGTTGATCACTTACGACTTTTTCCAATAGGCTAGGAATTCGATGTTTCCTTTAGGGCCTTTGAGCGGCGAGGTGGAAAGACCGATCCATTCAAGGCCCAGCTCTTCGGTTCCGAATGCTTTGACCATGGCAATGACCTCTTCGTGAATGTCCGGGTCGGTGATGACGCCGCGGCCTTTGTCGACCGCCTCTTTACCCGCCTCAAACTGCGGTTTAATCAGCGAAACAATTTCGCCGCCCGGTTTGAGCAGTTCTTTGACGGCTGGCAGAATTTTGGTGAGCGAAATAAAAGAGGTGTCGATGGATGCGAAGTCGGCGGCTTCCGGAATGTCCTCGGCGGTCAAATAGCGGGCATTAACGCCTTCCATGACGATGACGCGGTCATCTTCCCGTAGTTTCCAGTGGAGTTGGCCTTTGCCGACATCAACGGCGTACACCTTGGTTGCACCGTGCTGGAGCATGCAGTCGGTGAAGCCGCCGGTCGACGAGCCGATGTCGAGACAGACCTGGTCGGTGAGGTCGAGTTCGAATGCTCCCATCGCGCCTTCAAGCTTGTCGCCGCCGCGGCTGACGAAGCGTGCGGCCTCTTTAAGGACGATCTTGTGGTCGGGCGCGAGGTTGTGCCCTGGTTTTGGGGCGGCGTGTCCGTCGACGAGGATTTGCCCGGCCAGAATGAGGCGCTTGGCCTTTTCGCGACTTTCGGCGAGTCCTTTTTCCACCAACAGCTGGTCTAAACGTATCTTTTTCATAAGCGGACTCTACTCTGAATTCGGGAGGAAATCCCAATCTGAATTGAAGTGAAGTGGTTGAAAATCAGGGCGAATTTCTATGAGGAATCAACCTTTTGTTGGGTAAGAGTTTAGGAAAACATTCTGATAACATCCCGCCCTGTATGCTCCACTTGGAGCATGGAATTCAAACCAAAAGTTGACGGTGACTGGCTGGCCCTTCTCTCTTGGATATTTTAGCCGTCAGGGATGAAGGGCACTAAGTTAAGGAGTTTTGGAACAAGCAGGAATAATTTTCCACATAGAGAGTTCGAAGCAAACGGAGGGGTTCAGGATCATGACTGCTTATCTTTCATTGCCTAATTCTATGAACTTGTCGTTTGCGGCCTTCGTTTTCTTGCTTTCCTCTGTGTGAAGATTCTTCGGTTGGAACCAGCAGGAATAATTTTTCACATAGAGATAGGGATCGCCTTTGCCCCCGTCTTTGAGGAAGCGTCTTGTCAGGTTCGATCCGATGCTGTCTTATGAATTTCCCCCGCGTCGCTCTTCGAGCACACGCCGGGTTTCGGCGGCGCGCTTGGCGGTGATCGGATAGAAGAACAGGGCAATGATCGCCAAAATGGCGGCGAGGGCCGGTGCGCCGGCGAGGAAGATGCGGATCTTCAGGAAGGTTTCGGCGGCCTGTGCGCCACCCAGGTCTGGGTTGAACCCGGCAAAGGCGAGGGCGAAGCCCGCGCTGGAAGCGGCAATGGAGACCACCAACTTTTCCATCCAGGAGAAGACCGCGCCATACATACCTTCGCGCCGCTGACCGTGCTTGAGTTCGTCCTCGTCGCAGATGTCGGCCATCATGGAGGAGAGCATGATTTTCACGGCCACCCACATCGGGCCGCACATCAGCGGGTCGATCATCATGACGGGATCGAGGGATATTTTTCCGAGGGTATAGATGGTGTGGCCGGGGGTGAAGATCCACCATTTGGCGACCGAGCCGACCACCATCAACGTGTAGACGAAATAGAGCGATCCCTTCTTGCCGAAGTGCGTCGCTAGCCAGGTGATGATCGGAATGGCGGCGAAGCCGACGACGGCGTAGCCGGTGCTCAGCATGGCTTTTTGCACGAGGCCGGCGGCAATGTCGCCGTTATTCATGAAATAGATGAGTAGGTATTGGTCGATGTTGGCGGCGAGCACGCCGGCGAGCGTATTCAGAAAAATAATGGTCACGAGGATGAGGAAGGCCGGGCTGCTCAACGCACCCTTGAAGGCTTCGGAGATTTTCACCTTGTCCTGTTGCCCCGTCTTTCGCTGGAAGCGTTCCTTGACGGTGAGGCCGGGCAGCATGCCGCACAGCATCATAATGAAGATGCCGAACAGGGCGGACATGATCAGCACGCCGGGCATCGTCAGAATTTTTTCACCGTCCTTCATCGCCTTGGCTCCGATGATGACCACACCCAGGGCGGTCGCGATCGGCAGCATCCAGCCGCAAAGCGCTTCCCCGCACTTGTGGAAAAACGCGACGAACGCCATGACTCGCGTGCGCTCGTTGTAGTCGGGCGTCATTTCATAAGTCAGTGCGTTATAGGGCACGGAAAAGACGGTGTAGGCCGTGAAGAAGAGAATCTGCATAATGACGAAATAGACCATCTTCATGATTTCGCTAAAATCGGCGGGCACCGTCCAGACAAAGGTAAAGAGAGTCCCCATGATGAGCGCGCCGGTCACCACAAATGGGCGGCGACGGCCGCGACGGGAGTGGTGGTTGTCGGAAATGCGGCCCATCAGCGGGTCGGTGAGGGCATCCCAGATGCGTGGAATCATCAGGGCGATGCCGACGAGTTTGGCATCGACGCCGAGCAGGATGTTGTAGACGGGCAGGGCCATGATTCCGATGGCACCGAAGCCGAAGAAAGAGGCCAGCGATCCGGTGCCTAATGAGAGTTTTTCCCAGAAAGGTACCCGGTCCTGTTTGGGGGTTGTTATTTTGCTCATCTTATCCTCTTTTCACAGTTTAGATTATCTGCCGAAGGCGGGCGTGCTGCGTTTACCGCGGTGGAGCTCTTTGAGTTCCTTGAGCAGCTTCGCTTTCATTTTTTCGTGTTCCGGATGGTTGGCCAGATCGTTCTTTTCCTCTGGGTCGTTTGAAAGGCGGTACATCTCCATCACTTCGCCGGGGCGCTTGTTTTTGTTGGAGACCAGAATTTTGTAGCCATGGTGGCGATAGCTGAATTCGGCGAATTTGAAGTCGATCAGCGAATCCTTTTGGATGCGCCCCTTGGCATAGTGGAAGTCGCGCAGCTCGCGGGATTCATCGCCAAAGAAGTAGGGCGAAATATCGAGCCCGTCGAGCGCGTGGCTGGCTTCGAGTTTTCCGCCGAGCATCGTAGCGAATGACGGCATCAGGTCGACCTGATCGATGAGCCGGTCGCAGACGGTGCCGGGCTTGATCTTGCTGTCCCAGCGGATGATGAATGGGACGCGGTGACCGGCCTCGTAGCCCTCGCCCTTGTAGCCGCGCCACTGGGCGGAGGAGTCGTATGATTCCGGGCTGAGCTTTTCCCACGGGCCGTTGTCGCTGGTGTAGATGACGATAGTATTTTCGAGCTCGCCGTGCTTTTCGAGTCGGTCGAGCAGGGCGCCACCCCAGAACTAGAATTCGTTTGCGTGATTCAACCGTGGCCCCTTGTTCCAGAATCGTGTTTTCAATGCCCAGCATATGCAACGCGCCCCAAGGCACCACGATATGGTCAAAGGTTTTTACGCACTCGGCAATGCAGTCGGTAACCCGGCGGTTCCGTGTGGTCAGCAGGTCTTCACGCAACACATCCATATCGGGCTCGGGAATGGATAGGTAGTTTCGTAGTAGCTCGATCCGAAACTCCTTCCGGAATAATCACTGAGTTGGTCGCGGGCAAAGAATCAATCAACTGATCGTAGAACCCTTTTTTCGCAATATGAGTCATGGGCAAGAGATGAACACTTCTTCCCCTATAGTTGTAGGTGCGGGATTCAAACGAAACCCCTTGAAAGCCAACTTGAATAAAGTCGTTCGAAAATTTGGAAGAGGCAGCGCGTCTATGCAATAGACTTCCACCCCTTGGAAAATCATCCCTATTCTCTGCCGGACTCGGCGCGGCTGTGCAGGATTTGAAGGGCAATGAGGCGAGCGACGAGGATTCCCAGAAATAGCTGTCCACAAGCCGCCTCCACGAAGGAATAGACCTGCGCGGCAGGCAACACGGGAGTCACATCGCCGTAGCCCAATGTAGTCAGGGTGACAAAGCTATAATAGATCGACCACAGTCCCAACAAGCTGTCAGATGTGACCTCTTGCGGGAAGGAAAAGCTTCCGGGGTTGATGATGAAAAAGATCGAATAAATGACGGCAAATATCAGCCCCATCAGTATGTAGGCGGAAACCGCTCCACAGATTTTATCGACCGTGACGGATGTCTGATCGAAGACGTACCTCATGATACTCACAAAGACGATTCCGTAGTAGAGCAGGCGCATCCCCAAAACCGACACCTGAAACGCCATGACATGGGTGTGACCCAAAAGTTCAAAGCTCCCCGCGGCAAGGTTCAACAATGCCAACGCGACCATAAAACTAAAAACAGCTTGGTTCTGCGTGATCGACCGCAGGCAGCTCAACAAAACCACCAACGAGAAAACACCGAGAAGATCATCCAAAAACGCCGTATCGGAGGGGATCAACGGGACCAAAAAAAACATACCCCCCAACGTGAGCAGCAACAGGCTGAACCGACCGCTGAACAGGCGTTTTAAAATGGAGCGAATTGGCTTCATTCGCCTTCAGCAACCGGTTTGTCTTCGGTCTCTGCGACGGCCCAACCGCCTCCGAGGGCTTTATAGAGCTGAACGAGGTTGCGACTGACTTGCCCCTGACTGGCCGCTTGCTGGTTCTGTTGCTGCAAAAGATCACGCTCCAAAACGAGGACGTTTTGGAAGTCGATGAGCCCCGAGGTGTAGAGTTCGGTAACTTGCTCAACCGATTCCTGAGCGGAGGCCACGGCGGATTGCAGGATGCCATTTCGATCTTTTTCGTAGGCGAATGAAGCCATTAAATTTTCAGCTTCTTCTACGGCCAGCAGGAGAGTTTGTTCATAGATATGCAGGGCGGCTTGCGTGGCGGCCTCTTCTGCACGGACGTTGTTTAGCACCCGTCCGCCAGCGAATAAGTTCCAGCGGAATTGCGGACCGAAGTTATAGGCGGTGGTGGTGCCATTGCCCAAGTTGGCGGCTTCAAGAACAAGGGTTCCGGGAAGTGTGAAGGTCGGAAAGAAGTCGGCTTTAGCCACGCCGATTTTTGCATGCTGCGCGGCGAGTTGGCGCTCGGCCTGCCGAACGTCGGGACGCTGTCGCAGAAGGTCTGCGGGCAGACCCACGGTTACGCAAACGGGAGCAACAGGAATCGGCACGGACACGACTAATTCGTTGCGCAAGACAGAAGGCAGTTTGCCGACGAGCACTTCGATGCGATTCATGGCCTGAACGAGGGACTGATGGAGCGCGGGCAATGTTGCGGCCGTACTGGAGTAGTTCAGTTCAGCCTGCGAAACATCCAACCGAGGCACCAGCCCGCTGTTGAAGCGGTCTTCGGTCAGTTTTTTGGTTTCGGCCTGCGCAGCGAGGTTATTTTCCGCCAATGCAATTTGCTGTTGGAGAGTGCGGATGGAAATGTAGGTGTCCGCGACATCGGAATAGAGAAGCACCAACAGATCACGATAGGTTTCTTCTGAGGCCTGTAAGGATGCATTGGCGGATTCTACATTGCGACGAATGCGCCCCCACAGGTCTAGCTCCCAACCGACGCTTATCCCCGTTTGATAGAACTCGCCGTTACGGCCGGCGCCGGAAGCGGTCGCGGCTTCACTCGTCCGGGTGGTCGTGGCAGAACCGATCCCTGCCATGGAGGGATAGTATTCGCCCGCGGCAACGCCGCGCAACGCACGCGCTTGGGCAACCCGGGCAGCGGCGGTTTTGAGGTCGAGATTTTCGATGGCGGCCTGCACCATTAAGGCATCCAGAGTGTCATCGTTGAAGACGCCCCACCAAGCTTGCAGGTCGGCTTCGCCAGAGACGAGTCCGTTGGTGAGGGCTTGTTTCCAAGCATTGGAAACGTGTGCATCCGGCGTTTCGTAGTCCGGCCCGACGGACATACATCCGTTCAGGGAAACGACACTAAAACCAAGGATCAGCAGAAGGGGAAGTTGGATTTTCATGAGGATATTTTTTCTTTAGCAGTTTGGATGATGTAGTAGAGCATAGGAACAGCGATGAGACTGGCGACGGTTGCGACCAGCATCCCGCCGAAAACGGTGGCCCCGAGGACTTTTCGACTTTCCGCGCCGGCCCCGCTGGCCATCAGAAGCGGCAACACGCCCAGGATAAAGCTGAACGCGGTCATCAGCACAGCTCGGAACCGAAGCCGGGCGGCGGCCATGGCGGCATCGTGCGGGCTTTTCCCACCGTCTCGTTGCCCTTTGGCAAATTCCACAATAAGGATCGCAGTTTTAGTGCACAGCCCAATTAACAGGACGATGCCGACCTGCGCATAGACGTTGTTATCCATTCGGCCGACCATCAGAGCCACGACGGCACCGAGCAAGGCCGTCGGCACGGAAAGGCAGACAGAAAGGGGAATACTCCAACTTTCGTATTGTGCGGCCAAAACGAGATACACAAGAATCACGGCAAGGATGTAGATGATATTGGAAGATCCCTGCGCGGCTTTTTCCTGATAAGAAAGGTCGGCCCACTCCATCCCCATGGAGGAGGACAGTTTTTGGTCGGCCATATTTTCCACAATAGTCATGGCCTCCCCAGAACTGTAGCCTTCTGCGGGCTGCCCCATAATTTTAGCAGAAGGATACATGTTATAGCGGTTGACCACCTGCGGCCCCAAACTTTCCTCCACGCGCACCACCGCTCCGAGCGGCAGCATTTCCCCGTCGCGATTGCGGATTTCAATCCGGTTAATCTGTTCCGCATCGGCGCGAAATTCCGGCTTGGCCTGCGCCTTGACCTGGAATATACGGTTATAGAGGGTGAAGTCGTTGATGTAGACTGAACCCAGATAATACTGCAACCCATTGAACACCGAACTCATGGAAACATTCTTGGCAAGAATCTGCTCGCGATCCATATCAATGAACAGCTGCGGAACGTTAGCGCGGAAGGTTGAATACATGCCGGTCAGCCCCGACTGCGCATTGCCATCGTTCATAAATTCCTGCGCGGTTTGCTGGAGAGCGGACAAGCCGACCCCGCCACGATCCTGCAGCATCATCGTGAGGCCACCCGACATCCCGACCCCGGGAAGCGACGGAATGGGAAAGACCATGGCAATTCCATCCTGCAATTGGGACAGGCGGCGGTTCAGGCTTTCCAGAATCTTGCTCTGATGCTCCGCAGCCGTTCGGTCGTCCCAGTTTTCGAAAGTAATCAGCACGAAGCCGGCGTTGGCGGAAGAGGCGCCGTCCAACATGGAAAACCCGACGACACTCATCTGATCGCGCACGCCGGGGGTCTGCTCAACCACCTGTTCGACCTGCTCCATAAACGCTTCGGTTCGCTCCTGCGATGCGGCATCAGGCAGCATGATCGATGCCATGCAATACCCTTCGTCCTCCTGCGGAACAAACCCGCTAGGCAGTCGGCCCAACCCTAGGAAAGCCAGCACGGCGAGCACGGCAAATAGCCCTCCTCCCACAACGGTCCGTCGTAGTGCGGTTTTCACAATCCGTTCATACCCCGTACGCGTGCGATCCATCGAACGGTTGAACAGCCCGAAAAATCCTTTACGGCCCGCACCTTCCGGCGTACGGCGCAGCACAACGCCACACAGTGCCGGGCTAAGAGTCAGTGCATTGAGCGTACTAAAACAGGTGGCCACAGAAATGGTTACGGCAAACTGTTTAAACAATCGCCCGGTGATGCCGGCCATAAAGGCGGTTGGGATGAAAACGGAAAGTAGCACCAGCGTGGTGGCAATGACCGGACCGGACACTTCAATCATCGTTTTTTTTGCGGCGGCCTTGGGGCCCAGCCCCTCCTCATCGATCAGACGCGTGCAGTTTTCAACCACCACAATGGCATCGTCAACCACAATCCCGATCACCAGAACCAAGCCAAACAAGGTGAACTGATTGATGGAATATCCCAGTGCAGACAGAACGGCAAATGTACCGATGAGAGAAACCGGAATGGTGGCGGCTGGAACCAGCGTCGCACGGAAATTTTGAAGAAAAACATACACGGTAAGAATCACGAGAATTAGCGTGATGAACAGCGTGCTGACGACCTCGCGCACAGAGGCTTTAATGACATCCGTATTTTCGAAAATACTGGCATAGGCCAGACCGGCCGGAAAACTTTGGCTGAGTTCATCCAACTTGGCCTTTACCCCATCGACCACCTCAATGGCGTTTGCGCCAGGAACCTGATAGACCGCGATCGTGGCAGAAGGTTTGCCGTTCAGCTTCGACTTCATGGCATAATTACTGGCTCCCAGCTCAACACGGGCAACATCTCTCACTCGAAGTACGCGGCCCTCGTCATCCGCACGAATCACGATGTTGGCGAACTCTTCCGGCTCTACCAACCGCCCCTTCACATTAATCGTATACTGATAGGCCTGCCCGGCGGGAACCGGCGGTTCACCAATCTGCCCTGCGGCGACCTGCATATTCTGCTCCCGCACCGCGGCAATCACATCATCCGCCGAAAGGCCGCGGGCACTGAGCTTATCCGGATCGAGCCACAGGCGCATCGAATAGTCACTCACCCCATACACCAAGACATCGCCAACCCCAGGAACGCGGGCGATCTCGGTTGATGACTTCAAGCTGACCGCCGTCCCGGAACCGGCGACGATCGGCATGCTGGGATTGGGCGCACTTATCACGATGGTGATCCGCAAGGTGCGTAGCTGAACCAAGCCGCTTTGCGTGCGAGAAAACCTCCGGAGCCCACGGGCTCGGAGGTTTTTTTCGGGAGTAGCGCCGGACTTCGATCCAGCGTTTGCGTGAATCTGGGCTCTTTGAGAAGCAATATCACGGTCGTCGGTTTTGGCGCCGAAGGGGTCGGTTAGGAGCTAACTCGGGATCAGGCTGCGGGCAAATATCATTCCAATCTTTTAATCTCATCCGGCATAGGTAAAACGCCCTATATACAGGTTCTGAAAATCTTATAACATTTTGTCTTCCGTTGGGTCAGGCGGGTACTGGCCGTTAAATAATAAAGGAGTAGTAAAGATGAAGAAGAAGCTATGTTTGTTGAGTGTTTGTTTATTGGTGGTCGGGGTCGCTCAGGCGGCGCTTGTCACCTTGATCAATGATGATTTTACCGGTTCGATGAGCGCTAATGCCCGGTTGCTTTTTTCACATGCCGGGGATGGATCCGGGGATGACTGGATAAAAAACAGTGTCTCGCTCTGGAGTACTGCGAGTGGCAACTTAAACAATGCCGCGACAGGTGCTGTAGACTCGACCCAGAATGAGGGGGCCGCTATGCAGTTGTATACGGTTTCGTCGGCGGACACGAGTTTGACATCGCTTACCCTTACCTTCGATTACACCGTTGGGGCGGGATCGACGTTGTATTTCCATGCATACGGTTGGTCCAACTATACTGAAACCGATGGTCAGATTCATAACACGACTGCTAGAGATGGAATGGTGCAGAATCAAGGGATTTCTGAATTTTCCAATTATTGGAATCTGAAGAATGGAGGAACCGCCGTCGTCGACATTGGTGGCTGGGGTGATGCGTGGGCGATTGATGGTGGTGTCAGCGGTGTCTCGGGCACGTTTTCTCAGGTGGTAGATATCGCTTCGTATGTTGGGATCAATAATATTACGGACATTGACTATATCGCTTTGGGTTTTGCCAACAATGCGACCGTATTTGATGGAACCGGCGCGGTCTCGGTTGATGACTTCAAGCTGACCGCACCAAGTCGTCATTCGGCTGGGTTGTTTGTTGTGCGTGGTATGAGTTTTAATTAGGGAAAAAGACCAATTATGAATCAGGTGAAGATGGGTGGCTTTTGTGGCGATCAGTTGCATGTCGGGTTCCGGTTGCGGGAAACCTGGGTTCCGATTTCGAGGCTGGTCACCAGCCTTCTTGATAGCACCGGTAAAACAAACGTGTTTATCCGTCTGATCGTTGAAATCCCAAAGTAAAGACTGGGTGTATTAATGAATGTTGTACTATTTGAAATTGATGAATTGTTGCTGGATCTAATTGGATAGATTGAACTTACTAAAAGGAATTGTGAAATAATGACTGCTGGAAATACCTGTTTCCTGATTGTTGCTTTTTGTAGTGCGGTGCTTACATCGTACGCGGCAAAACCCAATATTCTGTTTGTTATGTCGGACGACCATACCTCGCAGGCCATCGGGGCCTACGGAGGACGGTTGGCGGCTTTGAACCCAACGCCGACGATAGATTCGATCGCGGCGGAAGGAATGGTGATGGAGAATGCCTTCTGCCAGAATGCGATCTGCACACCGAGCCGCGCCTGCATCATGACGGGACAGAGCAGTGCCGTGAACGGTTGCATTACCCTGTTGGAGGGCTTGCCAGTTGAGCGGCAGTATCTCGCACTGGAGATGAAAAAAGCGGGTTATCAGACTGCGGTGATCGGCAAATGGCACCTGCATCGGCTTCCGCTGTCATTTGACTATTACAAAGTGCTTCCCGGACAGGGGAGTTACTTTAACCCATGCTTCTATGAAACCGGAGCCACCGGTACGTTCAAGTGGGGCAAAAGGATCATCAAGGGGGGTGTCAATATGGAGGGCCATTCCACGGATTGTATCGCGGATTCGGCGCTGGATTGGTTCAGAAATAAACGCGATCCGAATGAGCCGTTTTTCCTGAAACTGCATTTTAAGGCGCCGCATGACATGTTTGAATATGCCCCGCGTTACGAATCGTATCTGGCCGATGTCAAAATCCCGGAGTCGGCTAATATGCGCGACCGTAAAAACCACGGATCGATTGCGACGCGTGGTTACAATGACGAGCTTCTTCCATACATCGGAACGTCCATCGGACGCCGCAATCCGCGCCGGAACTATACGAACAGCGGAGCCTGGGCGGATAGGTTGGACCAGCGCAGAAACGACGATGAAATCATGGGGGATGCCTATCAAGGTTATCTGAAGGCCTACCTCCGCTGTGTAAAAGGCGTGGATGACAATTTAAAACGCGTTATTGATTATCTGAAGGCCGAAGGGCTCTACGACAATACGGTGATCATGTACACCGGCGATCAGGGGTTCTGGCTGGGCGAACACGACTATGTGGACAAGCGATGGGCGTATGAGGAATCTATGCGCATGCCGTTCATAGTCCGCTACCCGAAGTCAGTGAAGGCTGGTCGCTCCGACGCGATTGTTGAGAATATCGACTATGCGCCGACGATGCTGGATTTCGCCGGGGTTCCAACCCCGGAATACATGCACGGCAGAAGTTTCAAATCCATCCTTGAAACCGGCAGGGAGTCCAGCGATTGGAAACAGATGGCTTATTACCACTATTGGATGCACATGGCGCATCACGATAATCCGGCGCATATCGCCATTCGCACCAAGCGCTATAAGCTGATCATGTTCTACGGAACCGGATGGAAAGGCGAGACCGAGCCGGATACCCCGCCGGGCTGGGAACTTTACGATCTCAAGAACGATCCGGCCGAAGATAATAATGTCTACGGAAATCAGGAATATACGAGCGTGGTTGAAGTGTTGAAGAAACAGTTGAAGGCTCGGCGTGCCGAATTGGGAGAAGATGATCCGAAGTTTGCTTGCAACAAGGTCATTGATCAGTTTTGGGATTACGGTCCGGCAGAGCGTGCGCGAGCGGTTGAGATTTCAAACCATTATCGGGCCCGGATGGAATCCGAAAAGTAGAATGTGGGGAGGAAAATGATTTCTTCACTTATAAAATTTAAGCGGGGTATCAATTTAACGCAAGTTGAGGTTTGATCACCCCAAGATGTTGTGGTTTCTGCCTACGATTTCTTTATAGGTAGTTGGAGGAGATGCGGCGGCCTGCTGTATAAGGCGATGAAATAAT
>Ga0307929_1002119_pt1 | contig 13470 bp, 26 predicted proteins | sample AceLakmetage1330_FD_203160 | JGI IMG/M metagenome (GOLD analysis project Ga0307929, IMG submission 203160) | Saline water microbial communities from Ace Lake, Antarctica - #1330 | ecosystem: Environmental > Aquatic > Non-marine Saline and Alkaline > Saline | place: Antarctica: Ace Lake...
ATATTTGGTCCAACTTTACCAATTGCTGATCCTTTCTCCCTCATGTAAATGACGCATGGAAAATGAAAGTCACCGGCTATAACAGAATCGTCCAAAACAATTGCACATTTATGGGAATCTGTATCAGTAAGTCCTCTTACATTAACACCTTCGGCAAAATGTTTAATTCTATAATCAAGAATCGGATGTGCTTTTCTGATTTCCATTGGAACTTCATTAAGACGTGGTATTGCTCCATTGTATTGTGCGGAACTGATTATCCGAATGTCAGTAACACCCAATGAATGCGCAAATGCAATTGTTTCAATTGTTTTATCAACGCTATCATCTGTTAAAACAACACCAACAGAAACATAAGTTAATTTTGAGAGTATCTCAATGTTTTTAACAACTATATCCCAGGAACCTGGAATGTAGCCGGCCATCATGTCTCCATCAGATGCACAATTTGCATCCAATGATATTGAAAAATCATTAACACCAGCATCAAGCATTTTCTTGTATAATTCTATTTTGTTGGAACCATTCGTTGATACAGCAATTCTTTTGATACCTTTTGATTTTGCGTATGCAATTATTTCAATAATATCCTTGTGTAAAGATGGTTCTCCTCCCGAAAATCTGATATTTTCAAGTGGTTCATTTTCACACCAGTAATCAATGTTTTGTTTAATTTCCGAAAGTGATAGTTGTTTAAGTTTTCTATCACCGTAAATTGAATCATCAAGTCCTCTGCAATATGGACATGAAAAATTACAATATTCTGTAATGATCATTTCACATCGTTTCATTTGAGATGTGTTGGATAAATTATTTACACGATCATCCGATAATGAATAAAATCCAATTTCTTTTAAATCTTTTTCCATTTTTATGTTTGTTATAATTTATTGTAAATATAACAAAAAAATGGATACGAATCCACAAAAACAATAAATTTTTTAATTAATTTTCGGATGTAATGTTTGAATTGGGTTTCAATGTATTAATTTCATTCCAAAGCATTGAAATTTGCTGCATTTCGTATTTCTGCTCTGTCTTACACTTACTTTTTTCAATAAAAATTCTCATTGTATGTCTATTTTGAAAGAATCATTACATCATCCTTGGATAATTTGTATTTTTTGTATAACTTTTCAAGATCATCTCCTTGATCCACCACTTGAGGTTTTCTTCCTGATGTTGACCAAACTCCGTATCTACCCAATTGAGTTTCTTTTCCATCATTCCATGTAATTTTAGGAGAATATCCAGCATCGGTTATGAAATATTTTTCATTCAGATAGTTACTATATGATTTTATTTTTTCCATTAAAATTTACGTCTTTTTACTTGATTCACTTCTTGATTCATGATTTGCAACCATCTCTTATAATCATTCAATTCAACTTCCGAAAAATTCTTTTTGATTGCTATTGCAACAGAATTTGTTATCCTTGAATTGTTTGAAACATTAACCATTTGAGGGAGAATGTCTCTAACGTTTATTGACTTTATTTCATGAATAGCTTCATACTCGGGTTGATGTTTATTATAGTTTACATAAGCTTTTACATTTGTTGGTACATCAGAAAGTTTTTTCATAAAATATTTATTTTATATATCAATTTTTTCTTGATTTTTAATTATAGTTACTATAAAAGGTGATGAAACAACTATACAAAGTTTCGTAATTTCTTCAATTCGACCCTTTGGTATGTCGTAATGATTTTTATGGAACCAACACATTTTTAAATTAAGATGTTTAGCCATTGTATGTAAGTTTTCAATTGAATATGGAACACATACAAGATGTCGAGATTTATCACAAACGTATTGCATTATTTCTGATGTTTTTTACAAATAAAACATTGATTTCTTAAATCTGCATGTTGACCAGTTTCAGCTGTGAAATTTCCATTGTAACCTTCAGTTCCTTTGATATAAACATTACAGTCTTTGTGATCACAATACAATCGTATTTCAATAACTTGGGATGTTTTTGTTCTTTTTGGTGTTTTGTAATTATCACCAATATCTATGTATTCAATAAAATCTTTCATATCTCCCATTTATCCATGTCAAAATAAAGTTGTTCAACTAAATTTGTTATTTCACCTTGGCCGTTTGAAATATCAACACCCGAACTAAGAAAATCAACCAATGGTAAATTTTCATCGTTTTCATCTATAATATGATTTAATGTAGCATGATTCAATGATTCTTCTATGTAATCACAAATTTTTTGTTGTTGTTCTGATGATAATTTCAATTTCATATCAAATACATGTTTATTTTGTTTTTTCGCAATATCAATGGAATGTTTTGTTCCTCTTGATTTTCCATCCCAAAATGCAATAACACTATCACAACCTGTTATAATATCAACATTCCGTCTGTATCCAGCAGATTTTCCAAATTTATCCCAATCAGCAGGAAATACAACGAAATTAATTTGATTCTCTTTTGCGTACCTTTCGGCCAAAGAATCTGCTCCTCTTGCACCACCGGAAATTATTGTATCAGCAGAACTAAGAAACTTCAAGGATTCCGATAAAAAAACATAATCATTGAAGTCCCTGCTTCCTATGACAGCAATTTTCATCTTAAAACTTTGATTCTTGATCTAATTGTTATTTTAGGTACATGTCTTTTTTCTTCTATCATTTGTATAGAATCAATCATTATGTAAACTAAAATCTCCTTGTCTTTATATTGACTTATTAATTCTTGAATTAAAACATGTTCTATTTGTGGCATTATATCTTCTATTCCAATGTTCACATGTTCTTTTATTGATACAAGAAAATCATGATGTAATTTCATTGAAATCATACATGTTTCTGTAACAATTGGATCTATTGTCATTTTCCAGTTATTTAATTTACTAAGTACTTGTAAATTAATAGGTAATAATGATTGAGAAGTAGAACTTAAATTTGTGTTTGATGATTCAATTTGTGCATAGTGATCAGCATATTCAGCTAATTTTTCAAGTTTAACCTCATCTTTTTCTTCTAAAGAAGATAATACTGATTTCCATTTTTCTAATTTCGTTTCCATTTTGTGATTATTTTAAGTGAAAACTTTATCTGTCACGATTTCATGATTCTTATGAATCAATAAACCATTTTTAGATGGAAGTGTAATTTTTTTGTCGTTTATTTCAACAAAGAATTTACCATTGTCAAATGAACGTTTAACTTCTTCACCATGTCGTTCAGCAGCATATTCACCTTTGCGAGTTTCTTTATAAACTTCAGCATACATTTGTTTTGTTTTATCAACATTAACAAATGAAAATCTATTAACTTTTAATTTCATATCTTTTATTTTTAAATTTCTTCTACAAATAATATATTATTAACAACATCAATAACTTTTACTTTTGATCTCATGTTGATCTTTGTATCAGCTGTGCAATCGTAAGTCTTTAAACCACCGTTATGTATGACTTGAATTTTACCAAGTTTTCCTTTGCTGGATATTCGATTTATGATTGTTCCAGTTTTACCGATAACAGTATTAATTGTTGGTGTATTATTGGTTTCAAGACTTTTCATAGCAACATGTAATAGAATGGATAAAATCATCATAATTACTCCAGCTACAAATCCCCATATTATGCTTATAATTTCATTACCTCCGTTTTTAATCAGTAACAATGTTACCCATGAAAACATCATCAAAAATGTTACCATGTTAGAAAATGAAAAGACTGTAAAACTTGGGCCATCATCCATATCAGTATCGATGTCAATGTCAACATCGGTATCAACATCTGTGTCACCACCAAAAAACATGATGGTTGTTGAGATTAGAAAAACTATTGTAGCTGGAATTGCTATCCACCACAATGTTTGCGTGAACATTGAAGTTCCCATTGCAAATTCGTAAATATTCATAATTTTAATTTTTTAAGTTTTTTAATTTATTGATTAATTCGTTCCTATTATTATTTATTTCTCCTTTATAAACACTTTCCAATAAAATATTCAGGATTTCACCTAAATGTGTTCCTTCGTCGATTTTTAGAATTTCCATTACATCATGTCCATTAATTTCAAGTTCCTGGATACTTTTAGGAATTAATTCAAATTTCATTTCCAATCTCGCAGAATTAAGAGTAGCATTAAGTAAATTAAAATCCAAAATCATTTTGTTTTTACCAAAAAATTTTGACATTTGCAATCTATAATTTTTATTACTCCGATTCTTGTAATAAAAATTATCAGAGTACATGTATGCTTCAAATGCAACATCAAGAGCTTTTGCAGTTTGTGCATCACCACTTAATTTTTTCCTGAAAACAGTTCCGATATTAGATCCAAATGATAAAAGTAATTCAAAGTAAAAATCAAGACGAGATTTTTTGAGTTTTTTGAATTTATTGATGTAATTTTGAACATTGAAAAATTCATTAAAAATTCCAGAAGAATTCAGGAGATTTAATGCTTTATCCATGTCTCCATTTTTACTTACAATTTTTTCAAGTTCCATGAGAATTCTTTCACCTGAAATTTCTTTGATAAGATGAGCATTTTCCTGTATTTTTTCAAATGTTAATGGATCGAATTCAAACCCTTCAAATCTTGAAGCAAATTGTAAACCTCTCATCATCCGAAGCGGATCATCAATGAACGAAGATTCATTAACCATCCTTAATGTTTTTGATTTGATGTCTTTCAATCCATCAAAAGGATCAATTAATTCATTGGTTGATAAATTGATTGCCATTGCATTTATTGTAAAATCTCTTCTATGCAAATCAGTTTCAATCGGTAAGTTGTGATCAACTTTAACTTCAAAACCTTTGTGTCCATCACCAATTTTAACGTCAGTTCTAGGTAAAGCAACATCAATCGGTTCATCTAGATCTATTTGATCTGTTTTAAATTTAATAACACCGAATGATTTTCCAACAAGTTCCGCTTTACCGGATTGCTTCAGGATAGTTTCAAGATCCTGTAATTCAATTCCAGTTACAAGAAGATCAATATCCTTTATTGGAAGTTTAAGAAAATCATCCCTAACTGCACCACCAACAATAAAAACTTGTCCATCTTTTTCCAAGATTTCTTTAATGAATACAGAATTTTTAAGTTGGTTAAATATCATTTTCTTTTAATTTAAAGCAAATATAACAAAAATTTTAATACGAATCAACATTAAAGTCCATTTTTTTATCATCTTCATCTTTTACATTGTAATTTGTGATGAATTCATTCAAAATGAAAGATTTTCTTGACGTACAATAAAAAATATTGTGTTTGAATACTTTATGTACTGTTTTTTTACCCTTTTCTGTTGTTTCAATCAAGTATTGATTGTCCGGGTTGTATCTATCGTAAAACCATCTTGCATCATCATTTGAAAGATCAAAATTTCGATCTTTTGTTATCCACTCGAATAATTTTACACGTTCGGAAGAACTCATTTCATGATAAAATTTATCTATCACATTGTGCCAGAACATTGTTCTTGCAATTGGTCGTGGTGGAATACATGCTTCTACCAAAAAAGCAAATTCAAAAAAATCTATTTTAAATGTTGACATTGTGTTTTGTTTTTGTGAAAAATACGTATGGAGTTTTGAAATACTTGAAATATTCAGGTGAATCATCAAAATGTAAATCAATTTCGTTGTTTAGACAATATTTGCCTTTTGCAGAATTCCAAAGATCATTTTTAAACCAAGGATTATTTTCTTCATCAAATTTCACATCATGACCAAGTTCCATCAAACTTGTTGAGATTGAAAACAAAAAATCGTAAACAATTCCCATTTCCTTTAATTGTTTGATTAATTTTTCAGTTTTTTCTTCTCCTGTTAATACATGAATCTCGTGTCCTGCAGATTTCATTAAATTTGTGAATTCTGAAAAAAATGTTGGATCACTATCAATTACACCATGTACATCAAGTCCTATTTTCATTTAATGCTATTTTAAGTTTTTCTGCCAAAACATTTAATTTTATCGGTTCCGAAACATTTAATTTTTTATTCCAAATAAAATCATGTATACTTTTCTTCCAATCATGAAGATCTATTATGCAACGGTAATCTAAGTATGTATTTGTATTTTTACCAGTATACGCACGAATTTTTCTATCGGTTAATGATAATTTTTGTTTGCATAATGCGCAAATTAATTTATCATTTTCCTTGTGTTTTATTGTTACTTTTTTTACATTTTTTAAATTGTAAGAAATTATTAAATGTTTAATGAAATTTCTTGATTTTTCATCAAAAAACAATGAATTAATCTTACGAAACATTTTAGTTTTGAAATTTTTCCTTTGTTTTCTTTCTTTTCTTTCTTGCGAAAAATTATTTAAAAAATTATCTATTAAATTCATTCTAGTACATGTTTATGTCAAATTCTGAAAAAATATTATCCTTTGTTGTAAATGGTTTTTTTATATCAGGCTCAATTGATGATACAGAAATTGCATCAACAATCTTTGATAATCTTGAAACTTCATCCGAAAGCTGTGAATTTTCATTTGAAATTCTTAAAGAGAGTTCTTTATTTCTTTTAATTTCATCATTTGCAATGATTAATTTATCAGTTAATGGATTGATAATATCTTTATTGATTAGTAAAATTAATTTTTCGAAATTGTTAGTAAAAGATCTACTGTGTTTTAAAGAACTTCCGTTAAATTTTACAGCATTGATAAAATTTTTACCAAGTTTAAAAACTTCTTCGTTATGTGATTCTACTATTTCAATCATTTTTTATTTATTTTTTATATACGAGAATTGTAAAAAGTTTACTTTAAATGAATGTTTCGTTTAACTTCCCATCCGTTGGGCATGTATTTAGGTTTCATTGTATCAATGAAATGTTGACGCCACATTTCAACGAAATCCTGAAGATTTTCAATTTTTTCAACAATTAATTCTCCGTCAGATTTCTTATTTTTCTTTAATATAACATTCATTTCAGCAAAATTTTCAAGATCTTCAAATGATGGTTCATGTCCTATGTGATTTTCAATTTTTTTGACTATTTCCATGAAACGAGTTAACGGTAAGTTTTTATCATCATCAAGTAATAATTTACTGAATTCTGAAGTAATTTTAAGTTTTTTATTTTTTATCACTTCTTTATTAGATTGCTGAGGTTGTATTTCAGTTAATAAAAGTTTTTTTAATTTTATTGCGTGGATAGCTTCATATTCAGAATGATGTTTGTTGCACATTACAACAACATCGTGTGATGATCTTGATTTTATATCCAATGGAAAATGTTTTCTGTACTCGTAAGGTACAACATGATGTTTTGTTAACACCGAAAGATCAGTTATTCCACAAACAACGCATTGATTTACTTTTTTTGATAACGTAAAATCATCAATTGATGTTCCACCTGTTTTAAAATTTAACCGAAAGACATTTTTGGACACAAATGTTCCAAGATTTCTATCAGCGTACCAGTTTGCTCTTTTTTCCGTAACTCTACATAGATCTTTACCATCCTGTGATTGTAAAATAAAATTTCCATAAATTATGTTTGTTCGGTTTCCCATCATATTGTTTTATTTCTTTTTATAAAATTCACTTAGCATGGCTCCATTGGTCTCTGCATTGTTACCACGGATTTAAGCGTTCGATGGCAGACATTGTACCATTGCTTCGTAAATTTTATTAAAAAGTGTATTACATTCCAAAGTCATCATCACCCTCTAAAAATCCCTTGTATCTTAACAATAATATTACTGTTATTAAAACAATGAACCATATTAATCTTGATTCCCACATTGTTATAGTTTATTTTTCATAAATACCAGATTTTTTTCATTTTGTTCATCTATGCCACCTGATAATTTAAGTTTTTTAACTTTATTGGCAAATTTAAATGCTTCCTTGAATTTCCCAACCCAATACAAAGCAATTGATAATTCAAAATATCGAAGATATGTATAAATATTAACATTAATGAATAACATTTTATCGGAATGTTTCATGTTGATGCTTTTTCTTAGGAAAAATTCAGCCAAATGATACTTTTGATTTGATCTGTAATGGTGACCTAAATAATACAGAGCTTCTGCTCTTAATGGATTAATTTCATACGCATTTAACAGATGTTCAATTTTTTTGGCAGGTTCAAGATTAGCAAGATCACAATATGATATGTATTTTTCTTCTAACCAGTTATCACCGTTCACAACTTTGTAGAAATATTTTGTTGCTTCGGTTGGGTCAATACCTGTTGATACTCTTGCAAAGTAAAAGTTGGTTCGTGATGTGCTGTTTCCATCTTTGATCTGTTGTTTAAGAAGATTGTAAGTTCGTTTAAGATGTTTTTGTTCCTCCTTTACATTTCTTCCATCTTCTTTTACAAGTATTCCTTCGAGTGTTCCACCGCTTATTGAACCAGAAGTATCTAAAACATTATGAGCGTAATTATTCCACTTCCATGCTTTGTTATTTTTTAATACAAGTGGTAAATTGATCAAAGTACTTGCAAAATGCCAATTTAAACTATAATAATCATGGGTAAATTTTTTGTTAAAATTTTCGGTTAATTCAACCCATGCATCGGTATCAACAATCATTATGTAATCTGATTTGGCATTTTCATACGCGTGTTTGGACATTAATGTTCGATTATGACCAAAATTTTTCCATTCATCTTTTAGAATATAAAAATCTTTATTAAATTCAGTTTCGAATTTTTTCTTTAGTTTAATTAAAAGTTCAAGAGTTCCATCAATTGATCCGGTATCACATGCAACAACTTCATCTATTATCGGTTCCGCACTCATGATCATGTGTTCAATTGTTTCGATGTTATCTTTACAAATGAAATTTAAACAAATTGTTGAATCTTTCATATTTTTAAACTTTAAATAATTCGTAAAATCCATTTGTTACCATGAAAATTGAATCAGATCTATGAATCCAAGCTGCTTCTTGGTAAAATCCATTGTTAATAAGTCTCGCAAATATATGGCGTTTCATGAGTCTTCTACTATTTTTGTTGAGTTTTATATTTTCACATTTAATTGTAAATTCTTTAATACTTGTTAATTCCAGTGTTTGATCATCCAAGCTTGTTATTTGCCATCTTATGTTCTTTTTGGTCTCAAAGTTACTTCCTATTTTGAATTTTTTATTGATGTTTGCAATTTGATTTTCGTATGATCTTGGATCAAGTGTAACTAAACCTGCATAACCAGATACTCCATTCTCGTTATCATACGTAATTATTCTTGTATCGTAATCCGTTGCAACATTGTTTATCCAATGCAAAATTTGCCACTCATCAAAGTATTTATTTTCATCCAAGCATTTTGGACATTTTTTTAAACTTGCATTGAATATGGCACCGCATGTTTTACACGTTACATTTTCTAATTCTTTTAATTCTGTCATATTGTTTGTTTTAAGTATCAAAGTTTGCGAATGATTTATTGTTTTTAACCATTGACTTATCAAACAACAATGCACATAGTATCCCAGTTTGATAATTGGAACGAGGTTCATCATCAATGATCTTGACATCAATATTGTAACATTTTGATATAATTGATGCTGCTCCCCATAGATCAAATGCACAATTTTTACAGAAATTAAACATATCATCACCGGAACCAATGTTCGTTAGTAATTTTAATTTATCTTTGCAATTCATGAACCTTTTCATTTCCATTCGAAAGTTTTGAATGGCTAGATCATTTTTGAAAAATTTTTCCATATTAACAATAATTCCGAAATTGGATTCCAGTTCCTGTAAATGTGTGTTTGTATCATGCCGAGTTTTGAAAAAGGCATTAAATGATGCTAAAGCACCTGCGTATTGTACAGAACCCCAATCATTTATTTCCCATTCAAATCCACCGATTTTAACGAATTTAATTAATTTCTTATTCATGTTTTTATATTTTTTCAAGTTCAATTGAAAATTCTATAAGCTCATTCATGGTTTCATCAAGATCACCTTTATTTTTAAATGTAATTTCAGATTTTTCCAAGTTTGTAAATTCTTTGTCATTTAAAAATAAAATTTTTTTATCCAAATTCAAAAATGAGTTTGATTCACCAACATCAATTATCCATTTTTCAATTTTTAATGAAGTTAAAAGTTGTAGCTTAATTTTATCGGAGATGGAAATTATTTTAGTTTCAATGAAATCATCAAATCGTTTAATTTCAATATTGAATGAATCGTTAAAATTTTTAAATTCAAAAAGTTTCATGAGCTTTAATTTAAAATTTATATACAAAATGATGAAAAAGTTTACAAAAAAAGGGGACTTAAAATTTATTCAAGTCCCCTTTTTTTGTTAGTTTATTTATTTGTCTTTTATTCCGCTTTTGTTTTCATTTTGCAGCTTTCTTTTTTGCTTTTTTTGCATCGTGTTTTTTAGACCATTCATCGTATTCTTGACGTTCAGTTCTCATGGTTTTTCTTTGTAATTCAAGTCTTTTAATCCGGGAATTGATTGCTTCTATTTTCTTTTTTGCTTTTTCAATTTTTTTTGGATCAACATCTTGATCCGTTGATTCTGCTTTTGCTTTCGCTTTCGCTTTAAGTTTTACAACTTGTCTACGAAGATCAATTTCAAGTTCAGTTTCTTTTTTTAATGCAAGTTTAAGCTTAGCACGTTTGGTAGAATCAGCTTCTTTTTTTATTAATTTATTAATTTGAATTTGCTTCTTTATGCTTGACGCTATGTGCATTAAAGCAGTAGTTGCAAGGATTGCAAATATAGATATAAAAACAACCATACTTTCATTCAGTTCAACTTCGGTATTTTCTACCTCATTTAACAAATTATCTATTTCACTTTCGGTTAAATTTTCTTTTGAATATTCTTCAGATAATATTGTTTCCAACAACACAAAATTCTCAAAATCTAAGACATGATCCACCATTTTTTATTTTTGTTTTATATATTCTTTTATAAAATGATTTTTAATCTTTACGTGTTCGTTCTTTTTTATCTATTATTCCAACATCGTACTTGTACCAAGCTCTTTCATGTAAATAATATAGAACCATTTTACCAAAAAATTCAATAACACCAACACCTAAGCTAATTGACATTGAGCCAGTTAAAATCCATATTACCAATATTGTAAATGTTGTTGCAATTATTCTCCAAGTGATGGTTTTTAGTATATGTCTTTTGTGTTTTATTTTTATATGGCTCATGATCAAAATATTTCATTGGAAATCAACCTTACACATTCTTCAATATTCATCATACCAGTATCAACAATTATTTCAGGATTTTCAGGAATTTCATAAGGATCACTTACACCAGTAAAATTTGGAATTTCACCAGTTCTTGCTTTTTTATATAAACCCTTAACATCACGATTTTCACAAACTTCTAATGATGCACTAACATAAATTTCATAAAAATTTTCACCTATAATTTTTCTTGCATTATTTCTATCTTCAATATAAGGAGATATAAATGCAACCATAACAATGTAATTCTCATCAACACTACCTAGTAATTTAGCAACTTCAGAAATTCTTCTTATATTTTCTTTTCTGTCTTCTTTTGAAAATCTTAAATCACTACATAAACCGTTACGAATAACATCACCATCCAATATGATTGATTTCATATTATTCTTAATCAGATATTCCTGAAAATTTTCTGCTAATGTTGATTTTCCTGAACCAGATAATCCTGTAAACCATAAAACTTTTCCCATTATATGAACTTTTTTGGATTAATTTTAAAACATTTTCTATGATTCCATTCATTTTCCATTATCTCTATTGTTGATTGATGATAATTAATGGGAAATTCCGAATATGGTATTTTATGTTTCTTTTGATCTTTTGTTATTTGCTTAAATGAATTAATAAGTTCTTTAATATATGTAAGTTGGCAGCTCATTAATCTCCTTGATGACAAAATATTACAATTTTTCTGATGGAGGAAAGTTTTGTTGGGTGATGAAACTTTGACGACTGTATAATCCGTAACCTCTGCATTTTGGATCCTCTTTCAATTCATTTAATATAGTTCCTTCAACGTAAATTATTACTCCATTATCTTGAAACTTGGAAACATCTAAATCTGGCATTACCAAATTTCCTTTAATATTCAATATTGTATATTTTTCTTTTTTCATTTATTTTTCCGAATTACAGGAAGTTAACAGAATTCTGTTAACTTCCTTGTTTTCTCTAATAAGATTTAAGTTGATTCTGTAATTTTTTTGAAATTTCAACGGTAATCTTTCCAATCATTGGAACATTTATAAATGCCAAGGGTGCAGTAGCAACAATGTACTTCATGTTATGTTCCATGTAAAGTCCATCAGGAGTAAACCCAAACACACCATCACCGTTAGTTCCGTAGCTTCCGTCTTCAGCTGGACTTGGAATTTCTGAATAGCTTCCATGTTCATAACTTGAATTTCTTATGATTTGCATTGGATTTGTTAGTTGACTGTTGACCGAACTTACTTTATTCACCATGTAATATCCGATAGGTTTTCCAACTCCTTCAATAAATACATACATGTACATGATAACACTTCTGTCATTCATAAGCATTGCTCGTTTAATGATGTTATCTCTTTCCATTGACCAGGTTAATTTTGGTGGTGGTTGATTTTCATTTAAACGTCCTTGATTAGCTTCTGTTAAAGCTTGTTCTTGCACAGCTGTACTATTTTTTGTTACACTATCGCAGCTACTTAAAATAAATATAGCCATGATACTCATTAAAATTAATTTTTTCATTTTACTTTTGTTTTTGTTAAATTATTATTTGTTAATTATTTTGCGTACACAAATCCATCGTCGTCAACTTCTATTTCACAACGACAGTTTATCCCTCTTACTCCTTGATCGATTTCAATATCTTCCGAATATTTTCCATTTTCGAACAAAATCTTTACGAAATAAGCACTCCATAGACCATCATATTTATTTGGTTGTATCAGTGGATATTTTTCCAAACTCTTACCTGAATAGTTATTCACAGTGAAAATCTTTACGTTCCAACTTGTAAGGTAAGGTACTTGATTTCCATAAATTACGTGTCACCATCCTGCTTTTTGCGTTGTATTCACGGATCCATCGATTAAATTGAGTTTCAAGAGCAAGAATTCTTTCCTGTTTAGAAAATCCAGATGTTTCATCAACATCCATAGTTTTGTAATTTTTTATATCATCACATAATTTATTACATGTTGAATAAATTTCCTCATACTGTTCGTAAGAAGAGATGATGTGATCAGGTTCTGTTACTTTATCAACAACACCTAATGCTTTTCCACCGAACCACATTGCAGTTAAAATAATAGCGAATCCGATAATTCCTAAAAATACTTTCATAGTTTTTAATTTTTTATTTATTGATTAATATACATAAAATGTAAAAAGTTTACAAAATGTCTGAAATTAAATTTTGAAGTACTTCACGATTCGCAGTAAATGTTTTAGCACCTGTTGAGACCCATCTTGTACGATTTGTATCTTCGTATTTTTCAGATTTGTGTAC
>Ga0307929_1002121_pt1 | contig 13468 bp, 9 predicted proteins | sample AceLakmetage1330_FD_203160 | JGI IMG/M metagenome (GOLD analysis project Ga0307929, IMG submission 203160) | Saline water microbial communities from Ace Lake, Antarctica - #1330 | ecosystem: Environmental > Aquatic > Non-marine Saline and Alkaline > Saline | place: Antarctica: Ace Lake...
CTGCATCATTGACAAAAGACAAGTTTACAGTGTCGGCATTGTATGCAACGAAGTCAAGATCTATTTTATCCTTAGCGGTTAAACCACTTACTTTTAAATCGCTTTTAGGTAAATTAATTCCCTTGTCCGCCTTTAGTTTGCCACCGGTATCTTTCGCATAAGTAACCCGGATTAGTAATTCCTCATCACTCACTTTTTCGATAATCCCTTCAATTTTCCCATCATCAAAAAAAACTGGCTCCCCTTTTTTCACATCTTTAAATACTTCGGGAAGGGTACACGAAACATGTGCATGCTTTAATAGCTTTCCATTTTCGTCATATCGCGCGGTATCGCCTGGTTTTGGATCTTTATGAAGTATTAGGTAATCATTAATCTTCAAACTGATGTATTGCTCCATTGGCAATAACTCCCCAACCTGGTGGGCAAGTTTCTCGGTATCGTCAGGTTTAAAGAGTTTTAATTCCGTACCCGATGAAACATAGGCAGAAGTGAAACAGAAACCCCACCTGCCATCTCCTTTTTTTCCATTAACGATAATTTTAATTTTCTTGTCACGCGCATCACTTAAAACTATCTTATCTCCTCGTTTAATATGCCAAAACCAGTCCTCACTAATGGGAATATGAATACTTGAAGTGTCATCGGGTGGAGGAATGTTGGGTGGGGCAATCCAAATTTTTGCCGGGTTAACAACTTTACCGCTCACATCTTTTTCGGGTTTGATATGGATGATTTCGGGGCCGGGCAGCATGGTTCCGGTTCGCAGTTTAGGACCGCCCAAATCCATCATTACTTTGCAACTTTTCGCCAGCTTATCGCCCGATTTCCGGATATTTGCAATCATCTTGGCCCAGGTTTCCGGATTGTCATGGGCGCAGTTGATACGTGCACTGTTCATGCCAAGGCTCATCAGCCGGTTTACAAGTTTATAATCCTCGCTCGCCGAACCAGGAAGCGTTACCATGATGCGGGTCCGCCGTTTTTTTGATTTGTAGCCAAACAATAGCTTGGTGTTGCGGTTCAGGATTTTCCCACTCTTCTTTATCGAAATAATTCCCTTTCTTTTTTCTCGAACAGGTTGCCCCAAAAGATGACTCAAAATAGCACTGATGGTGAGCAGGCTTTTCATCACATGGGCTTCAACATTCGAAAGGCTGGGTAAACCAAGGTCACGCAACTCATCTTGCAGCCTGTCAATATCGAAACTTCGGAAACCTAAATAATGTACCAGGTTTAATGCACTTTTCCGGTAAACGGGATGCACACTCTCGATTTCATCACTGTAGTTATTTTCAACTTCCTTTATTTTGTCAATAATACTGCTGACCTGTTGATTGAGGGCTTGAAGTTTCTCAGTTTTTGTAATCATAGTTTCTTAATGCGTGAATGAGCGAATGCGGGAATGATAAAATGATTAAATGTTGATGAAAGCAAAAACATAGGCAGCCACCGAAATGATGATCCCGAACATAAATACACTGTATGCAATACGTAGAAGCTTGTATTTTTTCGCAAGAACTTTTCCCAAGGAATACTGGTCTTTGATCATCGTTGAATAAAGGTTTGCATCGTTCTTCATCAATTCACCGATGGCCCATTCGTATGCGTCCAGTTTCATGTTGTAAAAATTCCCGAAAAACAGAAGGTTTACCTTGTTCTGTTTAATATCCTCTTTGCTAAATGTTCCCGAAGAAATATTAGGCCGTGTTGAGAGAATAGCAAAAACAATGGTTATGAGTGAAAACAAAAGGAAGATAATTGTGGGGAGTATTATATGCGGAATTTCATCAAAGCGCGTAACCAGCACGGTCAGCGTAATCGACATCATAATTGAATTAACAGAGATTAAAATATTCGATTTATTGTCGGCAATGGCACTCAAACTGATCTGGTTTCGGGCAGTGAGCCTGAACATGGATTCAACACCACGGGAATAACCTTTTGTTTTGGCTTTTTTCTTATCCTTTTCAAGCAGCTTTTTTTCTTTTTCTTGCTCAATCATATATATCTCCTTTTGTATGCGTTGTAAGTTTTTTTCCTTTTTAGCTTGTAATTCTCTTTTGGCAAAATCTGTATGATAGTCATGTGATTTAAAGAATTTCACGGATTTATCATGAAACTTGCGTTTACCGATTTTCTCTCCCGACAAATTTATCCATTCCTTACGCAGGAGATCTATCCGGTCGATATAATCATCTTCTGCCAGGTGTGAAAGGTCAGCATCGCAAAGAACCTTTGAGGGTAAATCCTTTGGATTCTGTGGCATGCGTGTTGACATAATACAATCCCTGGCTTTATCGATAACTTCGGTATCAACAGATTTCGATTCCAGAAATCCAACCAAAATTTTGTCACTTTCTACTTCGTGATTTTCAGGATCGACAGTAAAGCCGGTGTCGTGAAACCATGCACAAAGTTTCACACCATTGATTTCCTCCTCACTCAGCCCGACCTTTTTTCCGATATATTCGGCACTGTCAACCACATATTTTGAATGACCCAGGGTGTGGTATTGAATAGTTTCGGGTAAATTATCGGCCAAAAGTTTTGTGACAAACATTTCGGCCTCATGAACCAGATCTGCATTTACGTTTTTCATTGTTAATCGTTTGTTATTGATACAAAGGTCGGGTAAATTTTTACAATGATGATTTCAATGTGACTACAGAAGGTTAATATTTCGTCCCTAGGGGACTTTGTTTGATTTCGATTATCTTTTTCTATAAATATTCTGTCCCTAACGGGACAAAAACATCCAAAGTTTCGTCTCATTAATCTTTACATTTAATACGCTAACAATATAGAGCCTGTAAAATTCTTTAGCCAAACTTCCATACCCCAGTCCCTTAGGGACTAAATATTTCTAAAAAAAGCATCAACGTTATACCATAAGTCCCGTTAGGGACGCAATATTATTGATATGTCCATCAACATGCAATGGTCATCAAAATCAAATTTACAACTTTTACAATACGCACCGCTATCAAAACAAAAACCTGAACGAAAAATTAATCAGGCGGTCTTCGACGGAGCGGCTGTAGGTGAGCGTGAGTGCAGCAAAATCGAAGGGTGTGAGCCACACCCCAATGCCATAACCATCGTGCCATCTCTCAGAATCTTCGCCACCAACCCACACCCGGCCAATGTCGTTAAACACAAGGAAACCCGTTTGCCCGTTAAAAATATAGCTGTTAACATTCAATAGCTTTACCCGTATTTCGGTATTTTGATAAAAGGATTGGTCGCCCGCAAAACGATTGCTCCTGAAACCCCGAAGATTGGTTTTGCCCCCCAGGAAATTGGCATGGTAAAATTCGTACTGGCCAAAATTAACTGCTCCCCCGAAACGAAAGACAAACACCACGCGCGGGTCTTTGCGAAAGCTCAAATAAAACCTTAAATCGGAGCGAAGCTTGATGAAATTCCGTCCATCTTCCCTGATGCTATAAAACCCTGTAGCTTCGGTTTCCCATAGGGTTCCTCTTTTTGGCAACACTTTTTCATCTCTGTTGTCGAGCAAAAATCTGGCATTCAATCCTGTGTAGTGATGCGGCAGGTAAGCCGATGAATCGAAATACTGAGGGTAATCCCCGATGAATTTATCGGTGGTGTCGGTAACTTTAAAATACTGGTAGAAAGCCCCAAATGCATAGTAAAAATCTTTATTGATGGTTTGTTTCAACATTGGATTCGCCCATGCATATGCATAACGTACACGGTAATATGCCTTATCATCAGTCAATTTTGGCGTTTGATTTCCCAGCCCGAAATAATTATCTACATTTCTGGGAAGGCTAAAACTTGCATCTATTGCCAGATCGAAGGTTTGTGAAATGGAAGTAAACAGGCCTTCGTAGTTGATTCCAAATGCAAGGGTCCGAAATGCAAGGATACCTGAAATTTTATGCATTGTGGAATCCCTGAAATTATAACGGTCGATTTTTAAACCGCCACCTACGAATATGCCATCATCAATATTATAACCCACCTTGAGTACCGGCATGTTTTGATCGTGCTTGAACTGTTTTCGGTTATAATCGTCTATCGATTTCTTTTTTGACAATTGAAGCTTAGTTTCGCTACCCTTAACAATTTTGTTTTTCTTGTCCTTTCGATCGTAAACAATCGTTTTTTTGCCCAGCCCTTGCACCTTCGATTCATCAACAACAAGGTCGTTTCCCTTGCCGGGGATAATCCTTACTTTAATCCCTTTGCTGCCCGTTCCGCCCACCACGAACAAATCCTTTCCGGAAAGGCCATACAACCTGATCTCCTTCGTTTCGTCGAACTTAAATTCGCGGAAATACAACTGATGTTTGATTTTGGCTTTTTTATCACTTAAAGCAAAAACCCTCACTTTGGTGTCGCCATTTTCTTGTCGTTCAACATTAAAAAGCTCGCGGTCCTTTGTGCCAACCACATCCACTGACTCGGACAGAAAAAGATAATAATCCTTAACATAATCATGTAGAAGATTACGACGAGCCTGTAATTTGCCTTCGATAACAGTGCCTGTTGAATCATAAACATTTTGGGGCAAGGCAGCAATCGCTTGATGAATAACTGTGTCGTTAACACTGTTTTGAATATCGCGACTGATCGCCAACCAATCCTTCATATCCGGCTCGGTCATAAACGACCTGTCGAAATAGCGGCCATTAAAGGTCAAACCATTCACATCATCAACTTCGTAATCAAATCCCTGGAATTTGCGCATGGGATACTTGCGTGTAGCGAGCCACATACCCACCCCTTCGTTAACAAAAAATACCTGGTCGCGGTCGCGCGGAATGGGCTTGTATGTTGTGTTCTTGTCTTTTTTAAAACTCGCCCAACGCCATTGGTCATCGTGCCGATCCCAGTCGTTGATGAGAATATCGAAAATCCGGGCGCGCACAACCGCCTGCTGATCAACCCTGTAATCCTGATCTTTTTGGGTTTTTTCGATGACTTCGGCCGTATTAACAATGTCCTCTGAATAGCCGAAGCTTTCGATATCGTCCCTGTTTCCTGCAGGACGTTCTTCGAATAAATACACCCCGTTGGCCAAATCATGCCGATATATGCCAAGGCGAGCATCATCGGGGACCCACATAATTTTTGGATTGGTATGCATGACTCCTGCAGCATCCGCTAACTGAGGAACAGTAAGCGAAGAAAATGGATGAGATGCTGAAATTCCATCCTGAAGTACATCAACAGCAATGGTATTTCGCATGTTTTCAGCAAGTGCCTTTTCCACATATTTGTTTACCGAACGCAACACGTACTGCTTTCCGTTTTTATCTTTCATACGGATAGACCGGGTTTGTTGACCGCCACCCCTTTTAATAATTTCCAATCCACCTTTTTCAGTTCTGATATCAAATACAGGCAACTCAACTTCAGCGTTCCAAACATTTCGGTAGTTGTCGCCCATCAGGAAACGGTAAAACTTTCCTTTGTTATAAATATCACTAAGTTTTACATGCACCACACTATCTGAAAAATCAAGCCCATCCAAAATGGCTTCTTCTTTTACAGCATCAAACACGGGCTTGTTGAAGAGCTTTTGGCTGTAAACAACTTTGCCCAAAGTAGTACTGTCCGGACTGACAAACTCCATCATTACATTTCCGCTCGAATAAAAAGTCAGGCGATTGAAGCCGGTAGCCTGATAGGCAAAATCTGTTTTCTTGGGTTTACGGGCAATGTAAGTTCCCTCACCTCCACCTCCACTAACAATATGATGCAGGCTGTCTTTTTCAAAATATTGAAGATTGTGCTCATGCCCGGCTGTATAGATCACATTGGGGTAATCACCTAAAATAGCCAGTAGGGTTTCTTTAAAGATTTTATATTCGGGATGAGCAAGGTCCTGGATGCTTCCCAGGTATTTTCGATATGCAGTATAAATAAATCCCGGCAAGGGAAGATACATCCAATCTTTAACTTCCAGCAAAGGAAACAACAGGTAGGAAGCCGGAAAATGACCGCCATGCATACCTACACTATACAAAGGGTGATGGGTAGCAAAGATGACTTTTTTATCGCTGTTCCTCCTCAGGGCATCTTCAATTTGGATGAACAGGTCTTCTTCATCTACAAATCCACATTCTCCATCCCGGCCCGGTTTGTTGTCTTTCTGAAACCACCATTGTGAGTCGAAAACAATTAAAGTAAGATCCGGGGTAAGCTCAATTTCTACCGGCCCCGGGCAGCCAAGATCTGGTAAAAATGTGTTTCCCCGGTCAAGATATTGCTCGATGTATGCTTCTTCATTTTTTACACTTTCCCAACCATCCTGCCGGCCCCGCGACCAATCGTGATTTCCGGGCAAAAAAACCACTTCCCCATCAAATGTATCAAGTGTGCTGAGAATGTGTTTTAAGTTTTGATCGGCCTTGTCGAAACCTTTGTCTGTTGAATCGGGCAAACCAAGCGGATAAAGAATGTCGCCCAAAAATACCACAGCGCTATTGTCTGTTACTTCTGTGAGATGTCTCTTAAGCTGTTTCAGGTTTTCGTTATCGGGCAAAGGGTATTTGAGGTCACCCAAAAGGTAAACTGAATACAATAATTCACTTGAATCCTTCACTATGCCCGATTCGAGGTAAGCGTTGCCGGGAGCAAAATAAATTTTTTGTGCCGACAGGGACTGGATTGTCGCTAGTAATACAGTTAAGAAAATGATAATGTGTAATTGTATCCTCAAATGAATTTACGTTTTGTGATGACTATCTGTATAAACCAAAAAGGCGAACTTAACAGCAATAATGTCAATTCCTATTTCGTAATCAGATATTCCAGCTTTTCCGCCCGAGTTAGGAAAGTTCCTCATAATTACAATTTTTCATTATTATAATTATTTCGGATACTATGAAAGAAATAACTACCAATTGCACTTGCATTTATTAAAGCTTCATGCTCTTCCTTCGGCACATCAAAATACTGATAAACTGCCCCATGATTAAATTCAATTTCCAATATTCTATTTTCAGCATCATAACCAACAGAAGCAATATTTGATGATTCAACAGGATTTCTAATAATGCCTTCTGCTTTTTGTTCAATTAGCCTCTTTGCTATTTCTGACGTAATATACTTTTGGTTTTTGCTGGTTGGTTTTCCCGGTATGGTTGGGCTTACCCACCCCAAATCAACAACTGGCTTTATATAATTACCGAAATTTCTGCTATTGTTGAAAACCCCTATATAGTTAAATATTTCCTCTCTTGTTTTAGGATTGATACAGTAATGTAGAACTTTCAGAAACAAATCTTTGACTTCACTTACTATCTTATTTTTTTTCGTTTCCCATCTTTGGTCATCAAGTGACCTAAGATAGCGGTCAACATCTTTCAAGGAGCTAATAACAAGTTCTTTATCTTTGGTCTTGTCTTTGGTCACATCTGTAGGTTTAAGATTTCTTTCGTGAGTTGACAAAGGATGTATTTTAATTGTGCACAAAAAATATGACCGCTCATCATCCGTTTCGAATATTGGAGGTGACGAACCATTTTTTTCAAGTTCACTATGAATTATAGGTATCCCTGTTCCTCTTCCTTCTGTAAGTTTTAATTCTTTTAAAAAACCTCCTATTTTTCTGTTACGATATTCTCTGGCAACCACTCTTTCTTTTTTCAGCATCTTGTTATCAACAGGAGGTAATGGGCCGGGAAAACTTATAATCTCAATTTTATCTGGAAGTATTTGTATTTCAACAGGATTCTCCCGTTCATAGCTTTTGTGATAGACTGCATTCACAATCGCTTCTTCTATTGCTATGTATGGATAATTGAAAAATCTAATCGCCTCTGCACGGTCTGATACTTTTGAAACATGTTCTTTAATAACATTAGCTTTAACAAAACTTAACGCATCTCGTATTTGATTTACTATTGTTCCAGTAAAAATCTTTTCATCATAATCCTTCCCAATTATTTCTTTATGAATCACTAACTCAACTTTAGCCCCGGGTATAAATTGTTCAGGAGAGTCATTAAAAAGTAGTAAACCCGCATTAGTTGGATATAATAATTCATCAGAACCTTTTACAACCCGTAATTGTTTACATAAATCAGGAAAGGAAATTTTGGTACTTTCTTCATATAAAGTACTCATTACTTCTTTCAAATATGACTGCACCAATCTCAATTCAATATCATCAATTGCTGCATTGCGATTCATCCTATCGTCGAAAGGAATCCTTGCGGTAAGTTCTAATAATCTTCTTTCATCAACCGAGCTATCTTTTACTTTTATTGTTTTGGAGCCTCTTTTTACGTAATAAGCCTTTTCAGACTTTTTCTCACTTAAACTTACTGGAGCTTTATATGGTCGATTATCGCCTCCGGGTGCTCTAATTATTAAGATTTGCTTTCTATCTTTTAAGTATGGCTGAGAAATTGGGAAATATGAAGGGGAAATTCTGTTTGAAATCTCAATTAGTTTTTTTTGAATCGAATCAATTTGCTCTGGTTTTAATCCAACGGGTGGAAGCACTGCTCTTCCTTCATTCTCAGAAACACCAATAATGATATATCCACCATCAAAATTGTTAATGTCATTGGCATAAGCACAAAGAGAGTGAATGATACTTTCGGGGTTCCATCCCTTTTTAAGCTCAATTCTATCCCATTCAATGGTATGCCCATTAAGAAGTTCATCAATATTAATTGGTAAAGCCATTTCTTAAGATTTTCTGTCAAACAATAAATAAGCTACACCTTTTGAGTAGTTTTCATCAAACCAATTCCCAACTATCTGCAGTTTCTCAAATGTAGATAAATATATCTTCCTGATTAAGAATTCTTTTAAATTTTTTCATCAAAACATCAATTTCCAAATTAATGGACTCTAACTAATTCTTTGGTTCAAACTTTAAAATCGTCGCATCACCACCATCTCCTTCGTTGGAAATATAAAGCGTTCCATCCGGGCCAAAGCAAATTCCTTCGGGTTGCGCATGGTACTTCGACCTGAGTTTGATCATGGCCAGCATTCTGCCTTCTCGTGTAAATACCATCAACAAGTTACCAACCGATCCGATAACATAAATATTTCCGGTAATGGGATGAATGGCAATGCCCGATGGCTGAAAGGAAATATCGCCCTTGGAGGAATCAAAGTAAGCCAATAATTCAACACCTAAATGCGCCATGGTGTTGTAGTTTTTATAATATTTGATGGTATCCATTTCAATCAAAAAAAATGGAATGGCGTTGAGTTGTTTTGTCTCAAGGCTGAATCCATAAACAGCTTTAAATTCTTTGCCTTCAACTTCATCTAAAAATGGGTGGCCTTTGCAAGCAACCAAAAGCTGTTGCTCTACCGGGTCAAATGCCAGCCCTTCCGAATCATTCTTTTTTGATAAGGGCGTTGAGTGCTTTACTACCGAAGGCAATTCCTCTTTCAGGTAATCTTTAACTTCATACAAATTTCCATTGCTTTTTAAAACCCAGGCATCATCATCAATTATTTCAACGCCTTCATAATCACCAGCACCACCAAAATCGATTTTTTTCTCAACTTCTGAATTCTTTAGGTTGTAGATGTAAATATTTCCTTTTTCATCCTGTACACAGGCCAGCCGGTTTTCATCGATATAACTGAGCCCCGAAATTTCGAGCAACTTTGTTGGAAGTTGCCAACGTTTATCCGGATTGTTTAATTCGTACGGGAAAGCGAAATCATTGTGTTCGAAAAGCTTGTATTCTTTTCCAGACTGTGCAAAGACAGGCTGAAATACTAAGGCTAGTATCAGAAAAATAATTGTTCGTTTAAGCTGCATGTTGTTCACTTACTTGTTTCAACTTCCTTAGTCCGTCTTCAGTTTGTTTTTGAAGCATTTTACGAATCATAGGTTTCATCAGTTTCCCAAACCAGGATCTGATCTTGTAATCAATTTCTGTTTTGATGTGGGTATGCTCCCCTTTTTTTTCAAAAGTATAAATAGTAATGATATCACGCAAGCCTTTAAATTTATTCAGGCGTTCGCCATAAACAATTTTGTCCTCATTTTCGAGCCGGCCAAGGGTTTCTATGTCCAGTGAATATTGCCCCACCAGGCAGGTATGCATCGAACCGGATTTGTTCAGGCCTTCGCCTTGCAAAATGATCTCACGGATTTCTTCGTTCCACTCCACCCGTTTTTCGAAGTTGGTGAAGTTTTCATAAATAAGATCGATTGGGGCATTGATGGTGCTTTCCATAAAAATTTTGTGGGGGCTTAAGTCTGGAAAGGTAACGGAAGGTGCATCGGCCAATTCTGATAAAAGATTTTTGATGGGAATGTATGAATAGACATGCTCTCCAAATTCCTTGTAATTGTCCTTCCCTTTTATAATTGAGAGCTGGTCTTGATTATCAAGATCTATCTTAGTACCGTCCAGGTCAAATTCATCAGACAATAAAATATATTCATTCTCGGGGATCGAATTTTTCATCAGCTTATGGGCCAGGATTACATCAGACCCATGCAGTTTTTGATGTTCCTTGATGTTGATTTTTTGGACATCGCCCCGGTGAAGAATAAATTTTAACGAGAGTTGTGAGGCCGTTTCGCAAGCTCCGCAGCGGCAAATGCGCTCAGTATCGTAACGACGAAGGTGGCTATGAAAATTTTTGAAGGTGAGTTGACATTGTTCTATCAATTCAGAAACTGATGGGATATCTTCTTTATAAAATAAAACCGCATCGCCTTCAATTTCGGAAACAGTCAGTTTCAATTGGTCGGAATTGATGATCAGTTCCAAAAGCTCAGAAATAATGTGCCGGCTATGGTTGATTTCTGTGGTATTTACAAAATCAGTAAAGCCCGAAATGTCAGGGATAAACAAAAGTGATTCGGCCATTTTAGTTTTTTTCTATCAATAGAACAGATTATAGCATGACTTTGTTTATTCAGAGGAACTTAAATCATCAAGCAGTCAATATTTACTTAAAAGACAAACTCACATTGTGTCCATCTTTGTATTGATAAAAAAAATGATTGAAGATTAACGATTTTTGATTTCAGATGTTTATCCTTCCCTAATAATAGGTTGACTAAAAAATATCAACTTTATGAACAGTCAGACATTATTTTTCTTCAATGAGGTCGGTATTTTCTGATTCCAATATTCCATTACTCCAATTCCCTAAGCCACCCTGTTTATTCCAAAAACTTCTTCTCTTTGCTCTTTTCCCCTCAATCGATACTCGCCCATGGGTTCCCATTCGTACCCGTCTTTCTCCGGAAATTGAGAAATGAGGTTTTGAGAAATAAGAATTTTTTGTTCGAGGCTATTGCACATTTTTTCCAGGCGGGCGGCTGTATGTAATACTTCACCGTGGTAGGCAATCTCGCGTTTCAAATCGCCAACCTCCGCAGCAGTAATGGTTCCTTCATCCAGCCCAGCTTTAAACACAGGAATTGTTTGGTAGTTCTCCAGGTAAAATTCTTTCCTGTCGTTGAGCACCTGCTCGAATGCATAAAATAAATTGATACAATTCAAATCATTGATGCCGCTTTTTGTAGGCCAGGTAAGTACTACCTCATCGCCAACATACTGATAAACCTGTGCTTTGTAGCGGATGATTAAATCAGTTAAATCGTGGATGCAACTTTGAATGAGCCCACTGTAATTGTAATGTCCCAAACGCTCGGCGTTACCGGTTGAGTCTTTCATGTCCAGAAACATGAAAATCCTTTGCTCCTGCCTCGGCTTGTGGTATTTTCCGGTGATCATCGACAACAGTACACCATTGCCAAATTTTCGGTTGATTTGAAGCACGAAACTTATCATCAAAACTACAAACAGGTAATAGATGCCGACTGATACAATACTTGAAACGGAAAATTGTTGCTGCATTTCAGAGAAGGTTTCCATGGGCAATATACTAAAAACATGATAAATGCCAAATACAAATGCCTGTGATAAAACAAGTGCAATTGAATAAAGTATTGTTTTGAATAGTATGATGGCGCCAAAAGATTTCCTGCGTATCCTGGAATTATCCACAAACAAGTTAATCAGCCCAAACATGATCCCAAACAATGCACCCTGCACAAGAATCTCAAGGTGAATGTAATTGCTATCGAGGTAATCGTTAAAAAGGCCCGGTTGTAAATACGGTTCAAGCCCCCACCATGAAATGATAAAATAAAGGTACATAAAGAAGTAAATTCCCAATATGATAAAAATCCACTCTGTTAGAATAGATTTAATTTTGGGTTTTGGTTTGATACGTGATACATCCATGATTTTTGGTGCTATCAATGAAAATTCTGAATCAGCGGATAAAAATACGCTTTTAGTTTTTAGCCTGAAGGATTGATTGAATTTAAAAAAAGCTATTTTTGCCGCTTGAACAGGCCCCATAGTTCAATGGATACCAGCCTCGCCGGCATAATTTGATAAGTTTTTACCAAAGTAAATAATGTGGTGTCCTTCATTCATTTAATCCTATAATAACCGGCTAGGCGGGGAATGTCAAATTTCGGTTCTGAAATTAAATGCAAGCATAAAAAAGCTATTTTTGCCGCTTGAACAGGCCCCATAGTTCAATGGATAGAATGTCAGATTCCGGTTCTGATGATCTGGGTTCGAATCCCGGTGGGGTCACTACCAAACTTAATAAGCCCTGTTGTTTAAAAAGACACAGGGCTTATTCCAATGAAATATTCTGGTATTGATGATGAAATATTTTGTGTATATCCTTAAAAGTATAAATTCTCTAAAAACGTATGTGGGGATGACAGAAGATGTCGAATCTCGATTAAAGGAGCACAATACCAAAAAAACCAAGTCCACTAAGGCCTTCACCCCATATATTATTCTGCATTTAGAGGAATTTGATTCCAGGTTAAGTGCAAGAAAGCGAGAAAAGTATCTCAAAAGCGGAAGTGGTAGAGAATGGATCAAAAAGAGATTCTTCATTAATAAAGATTAGTTTTTTCTTCAAAACGGCCCCATAGTTCAATGGATACCAGCCTCGCCGGCTAGGCGGGGAATGTCAGATTCCGGTTCTGATGATCTGGGTTCGAATCCCGGTGGGGTCACAAATTATTAAAAGCCCTGTAGTTATTTAATTACAGGGCTTCTGTTTAATTCAAACCCTCCTTAATAAACTATTGTGTATTTCTTTAGCTGGTATTGGAATGAGATAAATCTATTGTGTAAACAAGTTCCGTTGTGACATTTAGCTTCGCTGTCATTAATTGTCAATTGCGCTTCGCGCGTCATTTTTTTACACTTAATGACTATCAATGACCACTTAATGACCATCAATCACTTTAATTGGAAAAAAAATCAATTTTAACAAATCTATCAACCACCTAAACAATTACACTATTTTAACAAAAAATACAGGATTAGCTTTAATCTAAATTTAGGCCTTCACTTTCAAATCTTCTCCTTCGCTGGTCGCAATTATTGCGGCGCCATTGCTATCGCTCCATACATTTACTGTTGTCCTGAACATATCCAGGATACGATCGACA
>Ga0307929_1002122_pt1 | contig 13459 bp, 9 predicted proteins | sample AceLakmetage1330_FD_203160 | JGI IMG/M metagenome (GOLD analysis project Ga0307929, IMG submission 203160) | Saline water microbial communities from Ace Lake, Antarctica - #1330 | ecosystem: Environmental > Aquatic > Non-marine Saline and Alkaline > Saline | place: Antarctica: Ace Lake...
TGTAGAGCGGTATTTCCACAAAGGGATTTACCATAACATAGTGAGGAATAGGGAATGCGGGAATTTCACCATAATATGCCCTGGTAACAACGGTGGAAATAGCGGACGCAATAACAAGAGCAGCAAAGGAGGAGATTTCAAAGCTTCCAAGAAGAACAATCTCCGAAGCAAAAAATATTCCGGCAATGGGGGCATTAAACATACCAGCAATACCACCTGCGGCACCTGCGGCAATATAAACCTTCATCCTGCTTCCGGATACTCTGAAGAATTGCCCTACCTGAGATCCTGCTGCGCCGCCAATGGCAGCAATTGGGCCCTCAACACCGGCGGAGTTTCCTGTTCCTATGGTGAGGGCAGTGGTGACAATTTTAAGAACAATGGTTCGTCCCTTAATATAACCGCCTTCAAGGTTTACTTTACGCAGAAATTTCGTGAAGCCATAACCGTTTACTTCTCCTGGGAAAAGTAGTGAAATGGGGATCAAAAGAACCATACCGGCCATGGGGATAAGAGGTAGCAGCAACAGGTGCCATCCGCCCTGTTCTATGCCAAGCAATTCCTTACCGCCCCCCATAAATAGAGCATCTACCCAGTGAACAATAGTTCGAAAAACGATATTGCAAAGACCAGCCAACAGGCCGATAACAGAGGCAATAATCATCATTCCGGTATTTTCGCCGGGCATGAATTTTCGAAGATTTGCTTTCATTGTTTTTTAGGCACCTTGCAGCCTACCAGTGCAGCCTGTTTAAGGAAGAAATCATCTGTCATTCCAGCTATATAGTCGCAAGCCATGGCTGCGGGAGTATGTGACGCCAGGTAGGGTGCGTCCATGTCGGTCATGATATCTATCGACTTGGCAGTCTGTCCATTTTTCAGTTGTTCAAGGTAATGGGTAAAGAGTGTTCGGTAACAATTTTGGACAAGGGGTAGGTTTGTTTTTGTTTTGGGGTGAAGGTAGATGTTTTTGTAGTTGAACGATTTTAGTTCCTTAAGGAGGTCGGAAATTTTGTTGGAAAATCCGATATAGCCTTTTTCCCTATTGTTGTCGGCGGGGATAAAACTATTGCTTATAAGGTCAGTCACCAGGGTGTAGACAATTTCTCCATTGCTGGTACCTAGCTGTTCACTGCATAATTTAGGGATATCGCTGCGTCGAATAAGCTTTAGCAGGATGGCGTCCTCTATATCTCTTCCTATATAGGCAACCGTATCAGCCATACGTACCACACACCCTTCGAGTGTCATGGGGGCGAGTTTGTATTTTGGGTCTGATTTCTTTTTGTCAATCTCCTTGTCAAAGGATGAGAAATCTTTTGCAGGGCCTGGTGTTATACGGTTTGCATGGATTTCCCCATCATGACAAAGGATGCCATCCAGGGTTTGTAGGGTGAGGTTCCATCCCCGTCCCTTCCGCTCAAGATGGTTGAGGAATCGAACAGATTGAATATTATGCTGAAAAGGTGGAAGGTCGTGTTCGATGCAGAGTTCTGCCAGAAAATTTTCTCCATCATGGCCAAAGGGGGCGTGGCCAATATCGTGGCCAAGGGCGATTGCTTCGATCAAGTCTTCATTCAGTTCCAGGAAACGGCCGATGGTCCTGGCTATTCGTGATACGAGCTGAACGTGGAGCACCCGGTGGGTAATATGGTCGTTTGAGACCAGGCAAAATACTTGTGTCTTGTCAATATAGCGAGTGTAGGCACGGGAATGAATGATACGATCAGCATCGAGACTAAAGGCCTGACGGTAGCCAGTGCGATCCTCTGTTTTGCGCCGTATGGCTTCCACTGAACAGGTTGCCGCAGGAGAGAGTCTTTCCTTCTCCGCTCTGTTCAAGCGGTCGAGCGTGGGGAGAAGGCTGCTATGTGAACTCGATGCCTGCATTGCTGTTTGTTGGGGGGATAAAAACAATAATTTAAAAGTAAAAAGGCCGAGACATTCAGGCCGAAAGAAAATATTATACCAGACTAAATGGAAAAAGCACGTTTAGACGTGCTAGTCCTGTGAATAATGGTTTTTTTCCCATGAGAGTGTGTTAGAATCTGCGAAATTTTTGATTGTATACTATCCATTGATACAGGAGAATGTTGGTGATAATTTCCATAGAATATTGCACTAAATGAAATTATAAGCCCCGTGCTTCCAGGTTGGAAGGGGAGTTGAATAAAACGTTTGGCGCTGATGTTGAGTTGATCGCTTCAGATGGCGGTGTCTTTGAAATTGTTGTTGATGGTAATTGTGTGTTTTCCAAGAAAACACTGAATCGCTTCCCTGAAGAAGGTGAAGTTGCAGGGTTGATTCAAGGTTGATACTGGCAGGGAGTTATTGTTTTTTAGTTTGTAAATTACAAGACGAGACACATTCATCGCAGTTGTTTCTTTTGGCCCCGCTTTTACAGTAATCAGCAAACCCCTGAAGCAGGTCATCTCCGCCTCTTGGACATATTTGCAGGAAATCAATAAAGGAAATCATTCGTTGAATGACTTCGGGTGGCGCTGCATGTTCTACTTTGCAGGCACCATCCTCTGCAGTTTTTTGATCAATGGCGAGTACTTCGATAAAAAAGCGTTTTAAGGCATTGTGGCGGAAAATAACATCTTCTGCCGTTTTTTTACCGAGGGGAGTGAGAGTGATGGGCTCGTAAGGGGCGTAATGAATAAGGCTTTTCTTGGAAAGAGTACGAAGGGCCTCTGTTACTGACGCTCTGCTGACACTGAGGCTGGTTGCAATATCTTTACTTCTGGCAACCTGCTTTTTGGTGATGATATGATATATTGCTTCAATATAATCTTCCAGGCTGGCACTGAGAGAAACTGTCTGGTTAGGCATAGTCGATTTATCTCTTAGAATTCGATTTGGGTAGCCGTTGGAAACCTAGTAAAAGTTCTATTAAAATACCCTTGTTTGTTGACATCGTCAAGTTTGATAGTGATTGAACCGTGTATATGTGTAAAAAATAAAAATGCTCTGTGAATTAAAAATAGATAACCTTGCTCTGATCGAGAGTCTTCATCTTGATTTATGTGGCGCTGGCAGTAATGGTTTGGTCGTAATGACCGGTGAAACCGGTGCCGGTAAATCAATCATGCTTCGTGCCATCCATCTGCTTACCGGTGGCAGGGCATCTGCTGACTGGATTCGAAGTGGAGCAGAACAGTGTACGGTGGAGGCTCTTTTCGAGATATCTCCCGAGAACAATCCGCTGCAGGAAATAGTTGTTAAACAGGGGATAGATTGTGAAGAAGCCCTTGTTATGAAGCGAGTGGTGAATAACAAGGGGAGAAGTCGAATGTATATTAATGGCTCTCCTGCTACCTCAAAAATGGCTTCGGAACTAGCAGTTAACCTGCTGAATGTCGCCAGCCAGCACGATCATCAACAGCTTCTGCAACCATGGTTTCATCTGGACTTTCTTGATACCATGGGAGAAACTTGGGCTCTTCGTAAAGAGTTTGATGAGGTTTTTGGCAGGTGGCAAAAAAAACGTGAGGAGTTGCAACAACTGCAACAACAGGAACAGGAAAAGGAACAGCGCAAAGATTTTTTGAAGCATCAGCTCAAGGAAATTCAGGATGTGGAACCGGTTCCAGGGGAAGATGAAGATCTGAGTGAAGAAAAGAAACGGTTGAAAAGTGCTGACACCTTGATCAAGACCAGTACGAAATCGCATAAATTGTTGGAATATTCCCTGCTCGATGGTCTGATTCAGATTCGTATGGATATGAGTCAGGTCGCTGAACTTGATAGTAATGCCAAAGAGTTGGCAACGGAGCTTGCAGGGTTTAGTTATCAGGCAGAAGATTTGGTGGTAAAGCTCCGTGAATATAGAAACTCTTTGACAAATGACCCATTTCGACTCGATGCTGTAAATGAACGCTTAAATGAATTGCAGGGCCTGAAACGAAAATATGGAAATACGCTTGAAACTGTGATTCAGTTTGCAGAAGATGCTGAGGCGGAACTGCAACAGATAAAAAATCTGGACAGGGCAATGGCGGAAGCCGAGGCTGAGGTACTTGCACTTGAAAAAAAGCTCTGCCATGTAGCTGGAACTCTAACCAAAAAAAGAAAAAAAACAGCGACAATACTTGAACAATCCATGGGTAATGAGCTAGCATCCCTTGCATTTAATCAATCCGGCCTGGAGGTGCACTTCCAGGAACACGATGAAAGTGTGGATGATTTGCGACGTGGTGGCTGGGATAAAGTGGAGTTCTTTTTCTCGGCAAATCCAGGAGAGCCTGTGCGTCCCCTTGTGAAAGTGGCATCTGGTGGCGAGCTTTCCCGTCTTATGTTGGCCTTTAAATGTTTGCTGGCAAGGAAGGATATGGTGGAAACAGTCATTTTTGATGAAGTGGATGCAGGAATTGGTGGAGAGGCGGCAGAGGCTGTTGCCCGAAAAATTCAGGAATTATCAACTCATCATCAGGTTTTTTGTATTACCCATTTGCCACAGATTGCCGCTCGGGGAAATAGCCATTTTCTTGTGGAAAAAGGTGTGGAAGATGGTCGTACCCAATCGGGCATTAATCTTCTTTCTCCTTCGCAGCGTGTGGATGAAGTGAGTAGGATGCTTGCTGGAGAGTCTGTGTCCGATCAAACACGAGCCTGGGCAGAAGAACTGCTGGCAAAAGGAATGGTGGCAATATGAAAGAACAGATAACAGCACTTTCCCTTTTTTCAGGCGGCTTGGATTCCATCCTTGCTACTAAACTGGTGGCATCTCTAGGTGTTCGAGTAGTTGCGGTAAAGTTTGTGACACCTTTTTTTGATTATGAATTGCTCGCCGATCCTGAAAAATACTCGCAGGAGATGATGGAGAAGTATGGAATTGAAGTCGTTCTCCGTGATATTAGCCATAATTATCTTGATTTACTACATAATCCGTCACATGGCTTTGGCAAAAACTTCAATCCCTGCGTTGATTGCAAGATTTTAATGTGTAGTCGTGCAAAAGAGTTGATGAAAGAATATGGGGCATCTTTTCTGATAAGTGGAGAAGTTCTTGGACAGCGCCCCATGTCCCAGCGTCGTGATACTTTAAGGGTTATTGAGCGTGATTCAGATAATGACGGACTATTGTTGCGTCCGCTTTCTGCACAGCTTATGGATCCGACAATTCCAGAAACAGAGGGTTGGATTGATCGGGAGAAGCTGCTTAATTTTAGCGGCCGTGGACGATCAAAACAGATACAGCTTGCTGCTGATTATGGTGTAACGGACTTTCCGGCACCTGCGGGTGGTTGCATTCTTGCCGATCCAATTCTTAGCACCAGAATAGAAAAAATATATAGTGGTAAGTTTGTTATTAAGGCTAGTGAGATTACCATAACTGATGTTCGTTTTTTATTGCTTGGTCGACAGTTTATTTTACCCGATGGATTTTGGTTGATTCTTGGTCGTAATGAACAGGAGAACGACAAATTGACCGGGTTGGTCGAAGAAGAGGATATTTTGTTGCACATGCCTGATCGGCCCGGGCCGACTGCTTTATTACGCAATGCTAAATCCCGTCTTTTATCTTGTGACGAGAAGGATAAAACACTTTCAGAAGCAGCTGGGCTTGTTGTTCGATATGGAAAAAAACGTGTAAATGATCCCGGGGAAAAAGTGGCTATCAACGGCTTTGAGGAAAAATGCAGCCTAACGGGGCATGCTACCAGCGAAGAATTGCGTGCAGCTTGGATGGTAAAGACGTGATGAGTTGGTAAAAAAGCAACCACTGGCTAGCTTGCGTAACACTGTTTTTTTTGGTAAACGTCATGGGCTAAATGCAATTATCAACTCAATTTCATGATTTGCAACAGCGAAGCAGATGGCGGTTTTTTGAGACGCAATTAGTAGAGGATTAATAGATGATATTAGCCTTTATTACCAGAATAATTGGATTAAGTGGTTCGTATATGGCAGAGTTTCTTCTGGAAAAAGGATCTATGGTTAAATTGTTATTGTGATGCTAAAAAAAGTTACAGCATTGTTCCATTTGATATGGGCCAGACGAGGTTTGATTGGCTCCATGGCAGCAAGGGACGTAAAGGCACAATATGTAGGCTCGTCATTGGGGATTTTATGGACAATTATTCATCCCGTCGTTATGATAAGTGTATTCTGGTTTGTATTTAGCATAGGCTTTAAAGCCAAGCCTATGAACGATGTTCCATTTGTGGTTTGGCTGACAGCAGGACTTGCTCCCTGGTATTTTTTTTCTGAAATTATCAGTGGTTCGACTGGATTAGTGGTTGCGAATGCACACCTTGTTAAACGAACCATTTTTTTTCCACAGATACTTCCAATTGTAAAAATTCTGGCAGCCTTGGTTACGCATACAGTTTTTCTTGCTGTATTGATTTTTCTCCTTGTTTTTCAACAACAACCTTTTTCGCTGATGTTTTTTCAGGTATTTTACTATCTTGCCTGCTTAATAGTTTTGGCACTCGGGATATCCTGGGCAACGTCAGCTTTAAATGTTTTTCTCCGTGATATCGGACAATTAGTTACCGTTGCCCTTCAGGTTGGATTTTGGGTGACACCCATTTTTTGGGACATCCAGATGATGTCTGAAAAAACTCAATGGTTTCTTAAGCTTAATCCGGTTTACTATATTATTCAGGGGTACCGAGATTCTTTTATCTCCTTTGTCCCATTTTGGCATCATCCCTTATATACGTGCTATTTTTGGTTAGTGGCGGGCATATTATTGATTGCTGGAGCCCTTATTTTTAAACGACTGAAACCACAGTTTTCCGATGTACTGTAAAAAAGGTAATGCTATGAATGACACAGCGATATCGGTTTCTCATTTGTCAAAACAGTATTATCTATACAAGCGTCCTATCCACCGTGTTCTTGAGAGTTTTCATCCCTTTGGACGCAAGTATCATACAGCTTTTGATGCCCTTACAGATGTTGATTTCACGGTACATCGTGGTGAATCAATTGGAATCATAGGGAGAAATGGATCAGGTAAGTCGACACTGCTGCAAGTAATATGTGGTAATTTACAAGCAACAGGAGGGGCTGTGCAAGTCAATGGAAGAATCTCAGCACTTTTGGAACTTGGTGCTGGCTTTAATCCTGAATTCACTGGTCGTGATAATGTGTATTTAAGTACAGCTATTCTTGGACTCAGTAGACAAGAAACAGATTCTCATTTTGGACAGATCGTTGATTTTGCTGATATAGGAGAATTCATTGATAGGCCGGTAAAAATGTATTCCAGCGGGATGTATATACGACTGGCATTTGCTACCGCCATTAGTGTTGAGCCTGAAATACTTATCATTGACGAAGCTTTGGCAGTGGGAGATATCTTTTTTCAGCAGAAATGCATGGAGCATATGAAAAAGATGATGCAGGGGTGCACTATTATTTTGGTGAGCCATGATATGCACGCAGTTAGTAATATGTGTAATCGTGTTTTAGTCTTGGATCATGGAAAAGTAGTTTATGAGGGACTTCCCCCGGAAGGTGTCACAAGGTATACAAAACTTATCCATAGTCAACAATCTCCACTACCTGATTCTGAAGATCGTGAAAAGCTGTTACCTGAAGAAGTAATTCAAAATGTAACTTCTCTGATACCGGATTTTGGGTCATGGTTGAATGTCAGGGCAGAGGATCGTGGCGGAGCCGGTGAAGTTGCTATTATCAGGGTATCAGTGACTAAAAGTGGATTTCCCGTAGCAAATATCCAGGAAGGAGAAAAAGTTACACTCCGCCTTTTGGTCCACAGTAAGAAAATAAAAGATCAACTTATATTTGGCTATACGGTTAAAGACAGGATTGGTAATGCAATTTTTGGTGAAAATAGCTTGTGTCTTGATATCTCGAGCCTTTCACTGACGGCAGGATACTCTGTTGTTGAGTATCATTTTATCTGGCCCCAAGTCTATCCTGATAATTACACAATTACTGTGGGTATTGGAGAGGGGACGCATCCATTAAGTCATGCTGTTCAATGCTGGGCTCATGATATTGTTTCTATCGCTGCTGTCACTCCCGGTATAGCTGTGCATGGAATGTTCAATAATCCTGTCGAGCAAATCACTATAATGGATGTTGATACCAAGAGCAGTACAGATTGATGGAGAGTTGGATAATAGGACATACTTCACCAGATACAGTATGTGAATATTTGCTTGGGAAAAAGGGTTCAGATCCTGGGCAGGTATACTGTTTTGACTATTTTGATACGCTCATTGTTCGTGATATTCAGCCTGAGTTTACGAAGCAGCTAGCCGCCCGGTTACATGCCCAGTTGCTCAATAGTTCTATACCTGCAGAAGAACTTTATTCAATTCGTCAGGCACTTGAAAAAGAGTTATGCCAGCAGAGTGTGGAAAAAGGTGGGGAATTAGAATTTTACCTGACTGATTTTGCCCCGCAATATTATCAAGTCTTGCAATCAAACAATGTCAGTGCACTGGAGTTTATTTCTGAGGATAATTTCACAAAAAGTATTCTGGATATTGAAACGGCTGTTGAACTGGCTGTGCAGTGTCCTTGCACCGAAAGTATTCAATTATTAAAGAGTTTAAAAGAGCAGAATGTTACAACAGTTTTGATTTCAGATTTCTATCTTCCCGGCAGCCATTTTGAAAAGCTATTGCGCTATTTTGATTTATACAATCTGTTCGATCATGTTTATATCTCTTCAGATCACCGGATAGCTAAAGGTTCTGGTAGGATGTATACGAAAGTATGCGATGATCTGAATTGTCACCCTCGGCAGGTCACAATGATAGGCGATAATCCGCATGCTGATATTGCCATGGCTAAAGAACAAGGTGTGCGTGCAATTCATCTAAGCAATCCGGAACGCCAGAAATATTATAGTGGCTGGAACGCTGAAACTCTTACTGACACAAAATTTCGTGAAAATCGGTTTGCTGCTGCAATCCCGACACAAGGCGTGTTCCCGGAAATGGCTACAACTTTGTGGCTTTTCACGAAACGGTTATTCGAGGAACTGATTGAAAGAAATATTCACGATGTCTTCTTTTTTTCTAAAGAGGGAGAACATTTAAAAAGAATATTTGACCGGCTGCAGGATGAAATATATGGAAATGCCAGGGTAAAGAGTCATTACCTTTTGGTGTCTCGAAAGGCGACCTTTCTAGCGTCTTTGCGTCCTCTTGAGCAGGAAGACTTCTCGCGTCTGTTTTTGCATTACAGGGATATTTCATTACGTGATTTCCTGTTAAGTCTCAATCTTGAAGAATCTGTTGCCGGCGAATTATGCTTGGAACTGGAGCTTGATTTTCAACTGAGGGTAGCAGATCTGCAAAGTAGTTCTGAATTTAAAATTCTTATTCAATCTGAACAATTTCGAAATGAATATGAAAGACTCCGTGAACAGCAACGATCAAATTTTATACATTATTTGGAATCCTTTGGTGTGGATTATGTTGAGAATGGATTGACCATTGTTGATGTTGGTTGGAAAGGAAGTATTCAGGATAATGTATATCATATTTTGGAAGAGAAGGTTGCGTTACAAGGCTTTTTTATTGGATCTCTTATTGCTACGGAACTGACAGAAAATAATTGTAAAAAAGGGCTGGTGTTTGATGATAGCCCTCAATCGACACCATTTTTCCATGTATACAATAATAATCGTTCTCTGTTTGAAATGATTCTTGGTGCATCCCATGGGAGTGCTGACGGTTATTTTACGAGAGAACAGTATGAACAGTTACCTAACGGACATCAACGTACTGTGCAGAAATCATTTTTTGTTCGTGATGAAGAAATTTGTGTGACTACGCTGGATTTCCCTGAAGAGAGGAAGTTGTATAAGGAGCGGATTGAGCCATTACAAAAGGCAAGTTTAAGTGCCGTAACTCTGATGAATAAAAACTATATTCTGTCCGGATGTACTGCTCCCGATTTTTCCTGGTTTGCATGTCAGCATGCCCGCATGGTGTTTACCCCTTTAAAAATAGAAGTCGACTTTTTTGAACAGCTGTATCATCTGGAAAATTTTGGTATTTTTGAATACACGAACTTTTTGGCAGGTGACAGGCTTTCGCCGATACAACGACTTAAGAATTTGCGGAATGTTCTTAGGGATCCTTCGATTTTAGAATCAGGTTTTTGGCCCCCAATAATTCTCCGACGTTTGGGGCTTGATTTCTACCGTCATCTTGATGGACGAAAGAGATTGCGAAAACAGTTTTACGGTGGTGGAAAACAATCTTGATATGACTGCATTACTCTCCCAAATACCCAATAGTTATTCACTGTTGTTATCGGGGGCACTTTTACTGACCGGATGTATAGTTTTTTATAGATACGGTACCGGAAAAGTGAATAAGATATGTTTTAGTGTAGTTACTTTTTTGTATATTATCCTATTTGCAACGTATAAAGTAGCGGATTATTTCACTGGTAATGGCATCGATCAGGCTACAATTATACAGTTGAAATTCGGCCTGAAAGGGGCGGCATTTGGGGCGTATAAACCACTAGTAGCTATTACATCTGGCGTTTTACTGATTAGTCTTATTCTGTTGGCTCTGTTTGTTTTTAAAACTCAAGCCAAAAAGAAGAGTGGAGGATTGTTAAAAGGTCTTTTGGCTTATGTTTTATTGTTTGTTGCTGTGGTTGTAAATCCTGCATTGATAAATATTTACAATTTACCAGTGGGAACATTTATTCCTTCAAGAGCATCTAGTGATTCCACAGTTGCCGAATTTTACAAGTATTATAAAAACCCACTATTGCAGTCTATTTCTAAAGAACATAAAAATCTTGTTTTTATCTATGCTGAAAGCCTCGAGCAAGCATTTTTTAATGAAGATGTATTCCCTGATCTTGTTCCAAGGTTAAAGGCAGTTGGAAAAAAGAGTCTAAATTTTAGTAATATGCATATGGCACCTGGCACAGGTGGCACTGTGTGGGCGATATCTGCCAGTATGTGCGGTTTACCACTTTTTTTGCCAAATATTTCAATTTTAAATCAAGGAAGTAAAGAATTCCTGCCGAATGCAACCTGCCTTGGAGATATGCTTAAAGATGAAGGATATTACTTAACGTACTACGGTGGTGCCAGCTTAGAGTTTACAGGAAAAGGACGTTTTTTCAAAAGTCATGGTTTTGATGGTGTATTTGGTAAGAATGAACTCATTCCTTTACTTGAGGACCAGGAATATCTCAATTTTTGGGGGCTTTACGATGACTCATTGTTTGATATTACTTATAAACGGTTTTTGGAATTGTCGGAAAAAGATGAAAAATTTGGTTTGGTTATGCTAACGGTTGATACCCATTCACCCGGGTATTCTTCAAAATCATGCGATGATCTCTCGTACAAAGATGGCTCGAGTAAGCATTTGAACTCTATTGTATGTGCAGATTATTTGATAAATGAGTTTATTAATAAAATTGTAGAATCTCCTTATGCTTCACAGACTGTGATTGTCTTAGCCTCTGATCATCTTAATTGGAATGATGCACCAGCAGCAGATCTTTTGAAGAAGGCAAGAAGTGGGCGGAAAAATATCTTTATGATTATTGAGCCAGGTGTGGATAATGTTGAAGAAATTACTACCAGAGGCACAGCATATGATATTGGACCTACTCTTTTGCCATTTCTCGGTTACTCAGGGCAAATCGGTCTAGGCCGTGATTTAATAGAGAAGAATGACGAATCAACGCAAAAGGAAAGAGCTTATATTCAAAGTAGACTCTATCCTTGGAAATCTGAAATATTAAAGTTTTGGGGCCAACCCAGAATTAGAAAATCAATATCAGTTGATATTGCCGCAAAAAAAATATTAATCGACAGAAAAGAGTATAAGGTTCCAATTTTTATTGAGCTCACTAGTGGGTTTGAGACTGCACTATTATTTGGTTTTAACAATGGACTCGATAAGCATTTAGGGCAAATGGAATCGACCATTAAATATTTGATGGTTGGTGAATGCCAATATATCAAGGTAATAGACGATAGGCTTTCCACAGATGAAGGTACGCCAATAGCCGGAGATGGCTTATGCATTATTACGGGTAATAAGGATAGATATTTTTTTAAAGAAAAATTAGAAAGGAATACCAGTTACAACATGTCTGAATTGCGAACCATGTTAGAAATGGAAACAATTTCTGTCACCTCCTTGTAGGTAATTAATGAAACAATCCTTTTTAAAGATAGCCTTTCTTCTTGGGTCTCCTGACATTAATGGGGGAACGTATGTTATTTTTGAACATGGTTCCCGGCTACAAAAACTTGGGCATCGTGTCACCTTGATAACTGAAGGGGTCATTGATCCTTTGAGACATGCCTGGCATCCAGGAGCTTCTGAGTTAGAATGGTTGACACTTGAAGAGGCATCTCATGAACAATTCGATATTGTGCTTGCAACCTGGTGGCAGAGTCCTTTTTTGCTTCAGCAGCTCAACGCTTCTCATTTTGTTTACTTTGTACAATCTATCGAAAGTCGTTTTTTTGAAGAGGAAGATCCGACAGATCATGAACTGCGAATTCTGGATATATGGAAAGATTACTGTGAGTCAACGTATTCATTGAATTTACCGGTGATTACTGAGGCTGAGTGGATAAAGACTTATTTGTACGATAATTATAACAGGGATGCCTTTCTTGTACGGAATGGTGTTCGTAAAGATATTTATCAAAAAAATGGGCCCACTGTTTCTACACGTATAGAGGGAAAATTACGTGTACTTGTTGAAGGTCCTGTTGATGTTTTCTACAAAAATGTTCCTAAATCCATTGATATTTGCTGTCAAGCAGGGGTTGATGAGATTTGGTTGTTAACGTCTTCTGATGTTGAATCTTTTCCCGGAGTGGATAGAGTTTTTTCCAGGGTTCCGATACATGAAACACCTGAAATTTATCGATCTTGTGATGTTCTGGTCAAGCTGAGTTATATCGAAGGAATGTTTGGTCCACCCCTTGAAATGTTTCACTGTGGTGGAACCGCAATTATCTACAATGTGACAGGGCATGATGAGTATATTGTCCATGAGAAGAATAGTTATGTAGTTGAAAGGGATAATGATCAGCAAATTGTTGACTATCTTAAACAGTTGCAAAGGGATCCTCAGAAACTGGAGCGTTTGAAGGCAGGGGCTTGTAATACGGCAGATTCCTGGCCTGGTTGGGATAAAGCGTCATTATTATTTGAAGAGACTTTAAAACAAATCCACCAGCAGGCACCTGTAGGCAGTAACTATTTGACGAAACATATAGAAGAATTAGTCGTAAGGAAGAATAACAGTCTAAAAGTCAGAGAAATTGAACGATTCCAGTTGCGGGAAGGTATTGAGCAGACGGAAGAAGTCGGTGACGATAATTTTATTCAGCTTTATTACTGGGCTGAAAAAGATGGACTTGATGCCGAGCAGTTTTGCTGGGCACATTACAAAAGCGGTGAGCTGGTTGAACGCTCGTTAGACGTTGAAGTTACCGGGTTTCCTTTTTGGCTGAGGG
>Ga0307929_1002123_pt1 | contig 13458 bp, 10 predicted proteins | sample AceLakmetage1330_FD_203160 | JGI IMG/M metagenome (GOLD analysis project Ga0307929, IMG submission 203160) | Saline water microbial communities from Ace Lake, Antarctica - #1330 | ecosystem: Environmental > Aquatic > Non-marine Saline and Alkaline > Saline | place: Antarctica: Ace Lake...
TTTTCGCGGGTGACTGATTGTGATCTTCGTAATCCGCTAATCCAAACCTCAAGGCCTTGCAATGCACGCTTTAAAGGAGCCATTTTTCTGATGTGGCAACATTGTTTCCTGTTCTCGATGCTTTCGTAAAAAAGGTTGATCCCTTTTTCCTTCACCATCGCTTCAACCTGCTGCCTTTCGGGGAACATTACTTCAATACTAATTCCATAGCGCGCGTTGGTCCGTTCGATGGCTTCATAGGTTTCGGGAAACATCCGGCCAGTATCAAGGGTAAAGATTTTTGCCCCTTTATCGATAGATGCCATCATTTGGGTAATCACCTGATCTTCGGCACCCATGCTGGAAGCAAAAGCAATCTGACCTTTGTATTGTTTAAGGAAATATTCCAGAACTTCAATTGATGTTGAACCTTTAAAGCGTTGGTTGAGAACGGCTATCGATTGTTTGCTATTATTTTCCATGTTATTTATGCTGAGAAAAAATGGAGGGCAAAGGTAAAAAAATGTTGATAATACGGTCTGTAATTCATTGGGGTGCGCGACAAATTGCACAGGTTCATAAATTTCAATTTTTCACTTGACCCTGTAATTCCCCGCCTAGCCGGCGAGGCTGGCCTTAAGGCAAAAACTAAAACCAATTAACTGTTTCATTCCAGAGTCCCGTAGGGACGTGATATTTATAGCCCTTACCGATGACAAACGTAGTTAAGTCCCGTTAGGGACGCTATGATTATTGGATGTCCTTTAAAAAACAACATCCATCAACAAACCAAAGCACAATCAAATTACCATAAATCTATTTGTATCACGTCCCTACGAGACTTTGTCAGATGTGTGTTTCCTGTTTCTAAAAATATTTTGTCCCTAACGGGACAGTATCTCTCGTGTAACCAATCAGTCTGATAAAAGACTTGTAAATAATATGACGATCAATAGCCCCGACTTTTAAGTCGGGGGATATTGAATTTAAGGATATCCCCCCCGATTTCGCTAAAAATGCCTGTGGCATTTTTAGCGAAATCGGGGGGGCTTATTTATTTCTACAATTCATTCCCTGCCCTAAAGGACAGGGCTATTGATCCTTTTTCAATTAAACATCCATATTCAAAATGAATCGACTGATTAGGCACTCTCCCGTAACAAAGCAATTCTACATTTACTATTACTTTTTGAAATAAATAGCCCTACGGCAGGGATGGATTAAATCAGGCCTTCGACAGGTATCAAACCTAAGAGTGGCCTATGAAAACCCCATAATGCAATTTGTCGTACACCCATTCATTGTGCGGGAACCGCGGCAGGGATTGAAGTGGTAGCCTGGCGAAATGGCGGTATATTTTTTTGTTGGCAGGCTATGGCTGACAGCGGAAGCCCATTGGCTGCTTACAAAAAAACTGCCGGCATAAGACAGCTATAAACGGAAAGCCCGTTCGCCGCCCAAAATATTAAAATCATTTGTATCTATTTAGCTGCTATAGAATTAAAGCAAATGATTTGTGTAAATAGATTCAAATGTGTCATTTAGCTTCGCTGTCATTAGTTGTTATTTGCGCTTCGCGCGTCATTTATTTAAAAAAAATGACTATAAATGACCATCAATGACAACAAATGACTTCCAATTGGAAAAAGATTTTAGTTTTAACAAATCTCTTAACCAACTAAACAGTTACAATCATTTTACCAAAACACAGCGTAAAGCACAACCAAAATTATGAGTACAGCATAAGCTGAAATATTGAAAACCGGACCAGTGTGGAACATTTTATTGGTAAATGAAATTCCTTTGGGATCGTCATCCATTTTATTGGTTGAAAGGCTCACAAGCGCGATTACAGCCATGGTGATAAGGAAAGTATAGAACATCTGATCCATCCAGGGCAACTCAAGCGAAGGAACTTTTAGCAATAAGGCAACAGGGATAGAAACCAGGATACCAACGATAGCACCTTTGTTGGTGGCTTTTTTATAGAACAATCCCAGCATAAACACAGCAAGGATCCCTGGGCTCACCAAACCTGTATATTCCTGGATGTACTGGAAGGCCTGATCGATATTGCCCAAAGCCGGAGCTACAAAAACTGCAACTAGCAAAGCAAGTGCTCCCGAAATCCTACCAACGGTAACATCTTTATTTTTGGCCTTTTTATTCTCGAGATAAGGTTTGTAAATATCCATGGTAAAAATGGTGGCTGTAGAGTTAATCATCGATGCCAAGGACGACACAATTGCCGCAGCCAGCGCAGCCACAACAAGACCTTTCAGACCGGCAGGAATAAAAGTATCTATGAGCCAGGGATAAGCTTTATCATAGTTCATCGATCCATCTGCTTTGGTAAAGGCATCTTTAACACCATCAATCATCGCGGTACCAGCAGGATCGGTAAACATCACATAGGCAATAATTCCGGGAACAACCACAAATAAAGGAATGAGCAGCTTCAGGAAAGCAGCGAACATGATCCCGCGCTGCGCTTCTTTTAAGCTCTTTGCTGCAAGCGTACGCTGGATGATATACTGGTTAAAACCCCAATAATATAGATTGGCCACCCACATGCCGCCAATCAACACGGCAATACCGGGCAGGTTCATAAATTCGGGGTTGTCTTTTTTGAGGATCATATGAAACTTATCGCCGGCAGTTTCGTACACATGCGAAAGCCCTTGAAAAATACCACCATCGGGAGTAACATGGTTGAGTGCAATAATAGTGGTAATAAAACCGCCAATAACCAACAAAGTAACCTGTACAACGTCGGTCCAGGCAACGGCAGCCAATCCGCCATAAATGGAATAAGCAGCAGCAAAACAAGCCAGGGCAATGATGGCCGGGAAAATCATACTTCCGTCACCATTACCAAGAATCGTATCGATTGCCTTGCCGCCAAGGAACAAAACCGAAGTGAGGTTTACAAAAATAAAGAGCCCGATCCAAAATACGGCCAGGATGGTTTTCAGGTTGGTACTGTATCGTTTTTCGATAAACTGCGGAATGGTATAAAGCCCCTTTTCGATGAAAACTGGAAGGAAATATTTACCTACAATAATCAATGTGATTGCAGCCATCCATTCGTAGCTGGCAATGGCAAGGCCAATGGCCATACCTGAGCCTGACATCCCGATCATTTGTTCGGCAGAAATGTTTGCAGCAATTAACGAAGCTCCAATTGCCCACCATGGAAGGGTTTTGCCTGCCAAAAAATAATCTTCAGCATTACGTTCAACACCTTTTTTCTTTCGGGAAACAAACAAGCCGATACTCAATATGAGTATAGCGTAAGCAATAAAAATGATGTAGTCGATTGTAGCAAAACCCATTCCGCCGTTCATAGTTTTTTAGTTTTAGTGCTGAATTTTTGAAGTGGCGAAAATACACAAAAATATGGGCAGAAAGTTTCTACACTAACCCTATTTAAAACAGGAAAATCCTTATTTTTGCCAATGTGATCTCCAAATAATTTTTGATTATGACTCATTCTATTTACAATCCATTTTGGGTATTTTTGGTTTTGCTTGTAATGGCTGGCTGTCAGAATAATCCTGGTAAACAAACATCAGATATAAAAATGAATTTAACAAAAGAACTTTACGGGGAAGTGGATGGAAAAGAAATTTTTCAATTCACCCTAAAGAATGAAAATGGCATAACCGTAAAACTGATCAATTATGGCGGGATTGTTACCCATTTGCTGGTGCCTGATAAAAATGGAAAAACTGAAGATGTTGTTTTAGGCTACGATAACTTGCCACAATATCTTGGCGATACTCCCTATTTTGGTGCTATCGTGGGCAGGTATGGAAACCGGATTGCAAAGGGAGAGTTTGAACTGGATGGAACTGCTTATAAGCTGGCGACAAACAATGGGCCTAATCATTTACATGGTGGTGTAAAAGGTTTTGACAAGGTTGTTTGGGATGCCGAAGAATTTGTTTTCCCAGAAAAAGCAGGAGTGATTTTAAACTACCTGAGCAAAGATGGTGAAGAAAGCTACCCGGGAAACCTAGATGTGAAAGTTACTTATACGCTGACCAACAAAAATGAACTGAAAATTAACTACGAAGCCACCACCGACAAAGCTACCGTTGTAAACCTGACCCATCACAGCTACTTCAACCTGAAAGGGCAGGGAAATGGCGATATCCTCGACCATCATTTACAATTGATGGCTGATCGTTATATTCCGGTTGACCAGGCTTTAATCCCGACAGGTGAACTTCGTGAAGTGAAAGCATCGGCCATGGATTTTACCACTCCCCACTCTATTGGTTCACGAATTGCAAAAGTTGACGGTGGCTACGACCACACCTGGGCGGTAAATGATTTTGATGGAAAAAAAATACGTTTGGCCGCAAAAGTAACTGAGCCAAAATCCGGAAGGATGATGGAAGTTTACACAGATCAGCCTGGAGTTCAGTTTTACACGGGCAATTTCCTGGATGGAAGCCTGACAGGAAAGCAAGGAAAAGCTTATAACAAGCACTCAGGCTTTTGTCTCGAAACCCAGCATTACCCCGATTCACCAAATCAACCTGATTTTCCATCGGTGGTATTGAGGCCTGGGGAGAAATATGAAACAGGGACGGTTTATAAGTTTGGGATTGAGGAAGAAGGTAATCGGTGCCGAGGCAAAGCCTCGTGCATGCTCGAGCATAGCTCGGCATATTCGGTGATTGGTGATTGGTGATTGGTGATCGGTGATCAGTGATCAGTGATCGGTGATCGGTGATCGGTGATCGGTGCCGAGGCAAAGCCTCGTGCATACTCGAGCATAGCTCGGCATAATCGGCGATCGGTAATCCAAACGAACCCCTTACTTAAAACTCAATTTGAGCCTGATAAACAGGAATCTAAAAACAATACCTTTATTCTCTCGTTACACTTAAAGTTAAAAATACCTACCTTTGAAAAAAGCATGCTAATAACATTAGGATAAATCAAGCGCAAAAATGCAAACTTTAACAATAGAAATCATCAACGATAAAGCAATAAATCTACTTAAAGATTTAGAAATGTTAAGCCTTATCAGGGTACGGAAACAAGCTTTTGATCCGGTAACCTCAAACGACTGGCCAAGTAAATACAAGGGTGCCATGAAAAAACAGCCGCTTGATAATATTGATGAACAATTAACGAACCTGCGTAACTCTTGGGAATGAAATACCTTTGGGACACAAATATTGTCATTTATTATTTACAACAGCAATTCTCGCCAAATGCTGAAAAGTATATTGATAGTTTGCTTTTGAAATCACGTCCTGTAATTTCTGCAATAACCGAAATCGAACTACTCTGTTGGAAAACTACATCTAAAAAGGACATCCAAGTTTTACAAAGCTTTATTAGTGATAGTTTTGTGATTGAACTAGAACAGACGATAAAAAACAAAACCGCAGAAATTCGCAAAACATCCAACATCAAATTGCCTGATGCCATAATTGCAGCGACAGCCATTCTTTATGATTTAGAATTAGTCAGCCGCAATACAAAAGACTTTAAAAACATTAAGGGATTATCTTTAATAAATCCATTTGAAGTTCAATGATGTAGTTGGAAATAGAAACTTTAATTGTTCTGTCAACAGTGAACATAAACCTGACATTCCCCTCCCAAAGGCGAGATCTTGGTTTGCGCAACATTTTCGCATTTCATCATTTTCGCATTTTATCCCCGCATAAGCGGGATTTCGTTTCGCTCAACATTTTATCATTGGTCATTTCGGCGAATAGTGTCTCTTTAACCACTTACACAAGCCATCAAACCCCGGAAAAAGAACCCTTTCGTTGATGTTCACCTGGTCGAGCTTGTCCCTGATTTCCCATTTCATTTCGGCAGGAATTACAATCCTGAAATACAAATCAGGTTTATCCAGCAACCATTCATCAAGCAATGAAGTGGCATGCGACATAAATGTGAATATCGCGAACTGGTTAACAATCCTGTTATCGAGCGATGGAGACTCGAAAGCCACAACAAATTCATTTTTTTCTTCCGATAAGTCCGAGAGGCTTGAATAAACCCTGCCAAGCATTTCACTCGTGAAACTATTCGATCCGACCTTATGAAGTTCCTTCTGTAGTTTATCCGGTAAATAATCTTTTAGGGCTTCGTAATTCAGTGCCCAAATTATTCCATCATGTTCAAACTTCTCGAGTTCAGAAGTTGCAAAATGCAGTGCCACGTAGGGCGAATAGGTCCAATCGAGCAAGCGGGTGGGCAAGCCATGGTGCTGTGCCAATGCCAGCCAGTCCCATTCAGTATTATTGATCACATCAGGGCGGTGCGAATACTTTTTAAAATTCCTCAGCAGGTGGAATTCGAGGTCTTCGTAAAAACCACCAATCCGCGCCAGGGAAGTTTCAAGAGCGTAGCTCGAATTCGACAATCCCCTGTAAATATATGGTGAACGAATCCTGTCGATTCGCTTGTTAAATGAATCATGGAACAACAATCCCTGGAGCTGGGTCCAATCTTTGGGTATAAATTCTTTTTTTAGTTTCATATCGAGGGTTAGTTTTTTGGACTCCAAATCTACAAAGTATATTTCAGGACAGTTTGATTCGTTCAAAAAAAATTAAAACAAATTCTTTTTCAAATAGCCAATCACATCGGAAAAATAGCTATATTTGGTGATCATTTCTAACTCATTCAACTTTTATGATTTATCTATTCAATTTCTCCTTAAGGAATTGATAAATCTACTCAAACAACTAAACGTAAAAACATGAAAAAAATCTACCTCTCCCTCGCACTGGCCCTCATTTCTCTTACAACTTTTGCGCAATGGGAATGGCAAAACCCCCTGCCTCAGGGAAACAATTTAAGATCAACTTTCTTTACAAATATTAATACCGGGTATGCTGTGGGCAGGAACGGGGTTATTATTAAAACTACCGATGGAGGCAATTCCTGGACTGTAATAACAAACTCCACAGACTATAACCTGTCATCCGTCCATTTCCCGAATGCGAATGTCGGTTATGCTGCAGGTTACAACGGCACCATCCTTAAAACTACTGACGCCGGCGAAAGCTGGATGAACTTATCAAGTGGTGTAAACAAAGATTTATACACTGTTTATTTTCTTGATGAATATTCTGGTTATGCCGCAGGTGATAATGGCTATATCCTTAAAACCATCGATGGCGGTAATACTTGGACTGCCAAAGCCTTAGGTGAATTTGACGCTTATTACGATGTTTATTTTCTAAACGAGAACACAGGTTTTGCAGTTGGATTTAGCGATACACCATTTATGCCTCATAGCATCATATCCAAAACCACCGATGGTGGCAATAGCTGGACAACGGCTTCCATTGTTTCTGAATATGGCCTGGGCTCAGTATATTTTGTTGATCTAGACCTGGGCTTTGTGGCAGGTGGAAACGGAACAATAGTGAAAACAACTGACGGAGGCGACACATGGAATACCATTTTAAGCGGCACCACATATTACTCATTGTTTGCAATTTACTTTAGTGATAACCTGACAGGCTATGCGATGGGTGGTGATACGGGTGAGATATTACTCTTGAAAACCACTGATGGCGGTACTACCTGGATAGAGGAAATATTTAACTTTGGAACAACCCGCTATGTGAGTAACGGCATTTTCATCAATTCCGAAACTTACTGCGCAATGGGGAGTTATGGAACTATTTTTAAAACAACGGATGCCGGTTCCAACTGGGCAGAACTTTCCAACGGACCGCAAAACACAATGTATTCAATATGCTTTACAGACGATAATACCGGTTATGTGGCAGGCGGCTTTAATCAGGCTACTTGGAGCGATAACGTTTTTCTTAAAACAATCGATGGCGGTAAATCCTGGATTCCACAAGACCTTATGCCAACCGGAAGTTTTCACGATGTATTTTTTGTTGATTTTCATACTGGTTTTCTTATTGGATCCGAAGGAACGCTATTTAAAACCATTGACGCAGGTGATACATGGACAAGTATTACCACCGGTACAAACGAGGCTTTAATAGCTGTTTATTTTACCGACGAGGATACAGGTTATATTGTTGGCAGCAATGCTTACTATATGAAAACCACAGATGGAGGTTTGACATGGGAGGCAGAATACTTTACCAATATTTTTGCCCTGCACGAAGTTTATTTTGTTGATCCATTTAATGGGTTCATACTTGCAAACTCAGAAACAATCTATAAAACAACTGACGCTGGAGAAAATTGGACTCCAATTCCAAGTAGCACATCGCATAGCTTGGGGTCAATATATTTTACTGATGTTTATACCGGGTTTGCAGTTGGGGGATATTCTGATCATGGAGTAATAGTGAAAACCGTTGATGGAGGTTCAACCTGGACAACTTTTGTTGATGGATCGCCGGAATGTTTTTATTCTATCTATTTTGTTGATTCAAATATTGGATATATTTCAGGTGCAGGAGGAACAATTCTGAAAACTACTGATGGAGGAACAACCTGGGATGAGTTAGACAGTGGAATTACCTCGGGATTATACTCAGTATTCTTTACCGATGCCAACACCGGCTGGGTTGCAGGGCCTCACGGCACAATCCTTAAAACAGCTACAGGTGGCACTGTTTCTACTGAAGAAATGCAACTCACGGAAAAATCAACTTTCACCTGCTACCCAAATCCGGCAAACAGCAGGGTGAAAATAATATCTCCTTCAGAAAAACAGCATTCGGAAGTAGCGATCAGCGTTTTCAATATTTCAGGAACACTAATGATTGAAAAAAGGTTCCCGGACCAAAATCAAATCGAATTGAATGTAAGCAAATTTAATAAAGGCATTTATCTGTTTAGGATACAATCTGAATCAGGAATTGAGGTGAAAAAGATTATCGTTCAGTAAAGGGGTTTTTAAGATTATATGACTTTAGTGGTGATAATTTTTCAATAGGAGGCCATAATTGGAACCTTAGACCATCATTACTCCATAACTCCAACACTCCATTCTTCTATGTCCCTTTTCTCCCTACCTTTGCACTCCCAAAACAATCATCCTATGAAAGGAAAAATTCAGCTTCTTTTGATTCTTACCGGTTTAGTGGCGTTGCTGGCTATTACTGCCAAAGTGTTTAAAAATAACTCTATCGAAAATAAATTCCCTCCTCCAATTGAAACAATTGTAGTTGACCGTGAAGAACACCACGATAAAAAGCTGGAGTGGATCGAGCAAATGCACCGCTCGGCACCAGAGGACAACTGGCGGCTTATGGACATGAATTTCCGGCTCAACAATGCTTCTAATAAATTAAAGGCATCAGATAGTAAAAACGAAGTTCTTTATGGCAAGTGGAAAGAACTTGGTTCGAATAACCTGTCCGGCAGAACGCTGGTTTCCGATTATGATGCTGAAACAAATGAAATTTACCTGGCCTCGGATGGTGGACAAATATGGAAAGGCCAACCCGGGGCAGACAATTGGCAAAGCCTGACAGATCATATTAAAATCCCGGCCATTCATTTCTTAAAACGAATTGAATATAATAGCGGATACCGTTTTATTGTTGGATCCGGCAGATGGAACATTCCCGGATTGCTTTATTCTGATGATGATTGCCAAACGTGGCAGGTAACCACCGGACTCGAAAATATGGCATCATGGGGATATGTTCGAAGGGTGGTTATGAAAAACAATCCCTCCGAAGGGATTTATGTACTTTGCCAGGAATGGGATTACACCAACTGGAACGCAATGTCGCAGGTTTATGTGTCGCATGACTTTGGTGAGAACTTTGCCCCGCTAACTACTTTTGCCTTTGGGGCCGATATTGTTGACATCTGGACAAATCCATATGAAAACGATGAAGTTTACGTGCTTGCCAAAGACGCGTTGTTTACTTTGGATGATCTGGGGAATTTAACGCTCATTGGCAATCTGCCGGCTGAAGCGCCCGAAAAAGTAATACTAACAGGCGCAAGCATGCTTGGGCCTCCTCAGCTATATGCCTTGATGCGATACAATGGCAACTCGAATTTCTTCGCTTCGACCCATGGTGGCGCAAATTGGGCACTGAAGAGTTCAAAAAATGAAGGCCCTTTTATGATCAACAGTTTTGTGGCCTCCCCCACCCAATTGGGCATGGTCTATTTTGGCGGGATCAATGCATCCTATAGCCACGATCATGGAAACACATGGACACTCGTCAACGAATGGTACCATTATTATAATTCCCCAGAAGACAAACTTCATGCTGATATCCCATCCTTTGCGCCCTTTATTGATGCTGAGGGCAATGAATTTGTTTTAATCAATACCGATGGCGGGATTTATATTTCCTATGATTACCTTGAAAATGTCTCTAACATTTCAATGAAAAATTTGCGCATCAGCCAGTATTATTCAACCTACACGTGCAGGTTTGCACCGGACAATACCCATGCCGGAGCGCAGGATCAGGGCTACCAGTATTCCAATCAAAATGCAGATACTTCAGTAATCGACTATGAACAACTTATCAGCGGCGACTACGGCCATATCGTTTCGGGCGATGAGGGTGCCAGTGTATGGATGGATTACCCGGGCTTTGTTATGTACGGGCCCGATATTAATAATTCGACAGCTTTAAAAACATGGGATTTTGTGGGGCAAAATTACCAGTGGATGCCAAGATTGATGGCCGATCCAACCGACCCTGCATCAGTTTATGTGGCTGGTGGAAGGATTACTACTGGCGCACACCTCATTCGTGTGAGTTACTATTCGGGCCAGATGAGTTACCAGGAAGAACCCTTTGACTTCAGCAACGGAACCGACGCCAATATTTCAGCACTGGCCTATTCACCAGTGAATAATGATTTTCATTATGTGATGACTACCGAAGGAAGTTTCTTTTATTCGGCTGATGCCGGATCATCATGGATGGAAACAGAGGGTTTTACAGGCCCGGGATCGCATTATTTTTATGGGGCGTCCATTGTTGCATCCAACCTCAACCCGGGTTTGGTTTATGTGGGTGGCAGCGGATATTCCAATCCGGGTGTTTATAAATCAGATCATAATGGAGACACTTTTGTAGTTTTTGATAGCGGCCTGCCCGAAACCCTGGTTTATAATATGGCACTCAGTCCCGATGATAGCTTGCTATTTGCAGCAACCGAATTGGGAGCATACGTTTGCAAAACATGGGAAGGACAGTGGTATGAGTTGGGCGACAGCAATCTGCCCGATCAGGCGTGGTGGTCGGTTGATTATGTAGAATCATTGGATAAAGTTCGTTTTGCGTCTTATGGCCGGGGTGTTTGGGAATTTGATCGCGACCCTTCGGTAGAAGCAGATTTTGTTGCAGATAAAGTGGAAATACAGGAAGGAGATACAGTTAACTTTACCGACCTCTCATTGTGGGACCCTCGAGTTTGGGAATGGGAATTCCAGGGAGCGGAACCATCCGCATCCTCCGATAAAAACCCATCTGAGATCATCTATCCCGAAGCAGGAATTTTCGATGTGAAGTTGATTGTCCACAACCACAACAGCACCGATACATTGATCAAACCTGGTTACATCGAAGTTTTTCCAACAACAGGATTAAATGAAAATGCACAAAATGAGGAGGTTTTTATCTATCCAAATCCTACATCAGACTTTATCAATATTGAAGGTACAAATGAGATTAGTGAAATTGAAATTCTTGATTTGAACGGACGATTATATTTGATTAAAGACATTAGCGAAGCAACACAAAACCGCGTTAATATTTCTATCGGTGCATTTCCCACAGGCGTTTATATCCTAAATATCACCACCAAAAATGGGACACTCACCAAGAAGATTTCTAAAAAATAAATCCCAATTAAATTGAAAATTAAAGGAATGATGAAGTTGAGATTTTGGACTATAACGAGTTTGATAATTATTGTTTTATCTATAATTCCGATTTTGCTCCTGAGCCAGGAAATACCTAATTTCCCAAATCATTATATCTGCCAAAAAACAAATTCGCCAATAAATATTGACGGGGTTGCATCTGAGACTGAATGGCAAAATGCACCTTGGTCAGATGATTTTGTGGATATTGAAGGAGATAAAATGCCGGAGCCTACTTTTCGCACACGTATAAAAATGCTGTGGGATGCCGAAACCCTGTACATTCTTGCTGAATTGGAGGAACCACATATTTGGGCGACCTTGGACAAAAGGGATGAAATCGTTTATTTTGATAATGATTTTGAAGTATTCCTCGATCCTGATGGCGACAATCATAATTATTACGAAATTGAAATAAATGCTTTGGGAACCGTGTTCGACTTGTTCATGGGTAAGCCCTATAAATCATGGGGCAAACCGCTTATTGGCTGGGACCTTCCCGGATTGGAAACAGCCATTGGTTTGCAAGGTACCATTAATGATCCTACAGATACCGATATGAGATGGACTGTGGAAGTGGCACTGCCCTTGGTAGCATTCAGAATGTTTCTTCCTGGGAAAAAGTATCCGGAGAGTGGCGATACCTGGCGCCTAAACTTTTCGAGGGTACAGTGGAAAGAAGAAATTGTTGATGGTAAATACCAGAAGCAAATCAATCCTGAAACAGGTAGTACTTTTCCGGAAATGAACTGGGTGTGGTCACCTCAAGGAGTGATTGACATGCACCGCCCCGAAACCTGGGGATACCTGATTTTTGCAGATCAAACGAATCAGCCAAAATTTACAGAAAATGAAATTGATCCCTATTTTGATGAAAAAATGATGCTGGTCAAGCTCTACAATCAGCAAATGGAATTCCACAGCAAACAGGGTAAATATGCCGAAAGTTTGTTTGAACTGAACAAGCACGGGAGGTCAACGAACAATACAATTTTCATCGAAGCAACAAGCAAGCAGTTTTTGATCAGTATGGAAACAGATGACGATAGGCGGTTATTTATCGATCATGAAAAGAAGATATGGGTGGAATGATTTTCTCCAGATTTGTACTCATTAGGAAGGGATAATCGAGGTAGATATTTAATGCCATTTGTGGTCATCCCGAAAAGTAGAAAATTTTCAATTTTCGTAACTTTTCGAGGATGTTCCGAATCCGGGATTCGTGAATCCTGGACTCGAAAAACTATGAAATCAAATCCCGAAGTTTCGGGATGGTTTTTCGGCATTGGTAGTCATTTATTGTAGATTGTAGTATAAAAGCAAATGACAGTGTAGCAAATGACAGTGTAGCAAATGACAGCGTAGCAAATGACAGCGTAGCAAATGACAATTTTATTAAGAAGTACGATAAAAACAATTTCCATTTCATGCCAATACAAATTAAAAACCTCCTCATATATTTCCTACTCATGTTCCTCCTTTCGGGATGCACTGAAAAAACAAATCAAAAAGACTTTAAAATTTGGGTTTGGATACACCCCAATTCATAAGTGTCCGAAAGTTTTGATAAAATCCACATTTTTAAATTTATCATGTTGATAATCAGTAGTTGCATCTGTTTTTTCTAATAGAAAAGGCTCTTTGATAAAAATTAT
>Ga0307929_1002124_pt1 | contig 13455 bp, 12 predicted proteins | sample AceLakmetage1330_FD_203160 | JGI IMG/M metagenome (GOLD analysis project Ga0307929, IMG submission 203160) | Saline water microbial communities from Ace Lake, Antarctica - #1330 | ecosystem: Environmental > Aquatic > Non-marine Saline and Alkaline > Saline | place: Antarctica: Ace Lake...
CCATGTAGCACAATGTGGCAAGCGAAAGGTGTACGAAGAAATTAGTGGGGATTGCCCACAACAGGCAGGAGATGACCATTGCGGCAATGATGAGAAGGCCTCCCATTGTCGGGGTGCCCTGTTTGTGCCCATGCGCAGGGGCATCCTCTGTGCGAACGTACTGACCAATCCGAAATTGACGAAGAAGATTGATCATCCATGGCCCCAGCCATACACAGATCAAAAATGCCGTACCCGCACCCGCAACCGTGCGAACCGTGATATACTGAAATACCCGTAATGGGGAAAACACATCTTCAAACAGCGACAAGAAAAACAACATTACATAACCCCACTCTTATTCTTCGCCCCACAACGTAACCGAGGGAGGGTCTCCATTAGGACGCGTATTTCGCATTACGGGCGATGCAGATTGTTTGCCTCTTGTCACAACGCTCATTCGCGGCTCACTGCCCATTGTCTTACGGCGCAATGCACTTATCAAGCGACGCGTTGGTGGACGACATTGAACTGATGCATTAATCATAACGCCTCCTTTTTGAGTCCCTTAATCCCGTTAACAACCTCCTCCAACGCCACACCACGTGACGCTTTCAAAAACACAGCATCGCCAGAGCACATCTCATGCTTCAATATGGAGATCACTTCAGCATTGTCAGAGCAACTCCACACCCGGGAATCGGCAAAGCCCTTGCTCCGGGCTCCTTGAGCAATGTATGCACCAAGTGCACCTACGACGAGAAGCCCCCCCCACGGTCCCAAAGCAAGAGATTCCCCAAATGCGATGTGCTCGGGTTCCGCATGAGCACCCAGCTCCAGCATATCGCCCAACACCAGCCACTTTTTGCCTGTAACCTTAATCTCTTCAAACGCCTTCACCGCCGCACGCATGCTCAACGGGTTTGCGTTGTAGGCATCATTGATAAACTGTACGCCATTGACGTCGGAGCGCTCCCACCGCATGGAGAGCGGCTGGTAGCGCATCAATCCACGTGCCACAACATCCCACCCCAAACCCAACCCGCGTGCCACAGCAACAGCAAAGGCAGCGTTGAGTGCATTGTACGATCCGGGCCATTGCCACGCGACGGGGGGGAGCGATTCACCACTCACGGTCTCGTGAACGCTCAGAAGGCCTGATTCCGACTCATAGTCGACAACATAATCTGCAAATCCAGAGAGCGATACGGTGTGAAGCTTACAGCTCACGTGCTTCTGTAGAATGGAGAAACAGGGATCATCCGAGCAAAGCACCGCATGTCCATCATCCGGCAATGCCGCAAGAAGCGCACCCTTCTCATTCGCAATAGATTCCACAGAATCAAAGAATTCGATATGGACGGGGCCTATACTCGTGACAACGCCCCACTGCGGACACAGCACCTCGCATAGATGCTGTATCTCTCCAGGATGATTCATACCTACCTCAAAGACACCTGCGCGCGTATTGGCATCCATCGACAATAGACTGAGCGGGAGTCCTATGGCGTTGTTCCAATTACCAAACGTTCGGGCCGTAGGCATGGCTTCGGACAGGATCGTCGCTGTCATCTCTTTGACCGTTGTTTTGCCCACGCTCCCCGTGACTCCCACAATTGTAGGATCAACATGGTTGCGATACGCATTAGCCAATTGGCCCAACGCAACCGTTGTGTCCGCCACACGTAATAACGGTCTTGCTTCAGACCCCTGCAGCTCAGAATCCTGATCCACCATGGCCCCCGCAGCGCCCTTATCAAATGCATCACCAACAAAGGTATGGCCATCAAAGTGTTCACCACGAATGGAGACATAGAGATCCGCAGGCGCCAAGGTGCGGGTGTTGTTTGATATGCCGGTCACTTTTGCGGGCCGGCAGGGCTCCCACTGTCCTCCACTCCAAACGGCCAAATGCTTTGGATCGAAGAGTGGCATCACACGACATCCTTCCCGGATTCCGCAACTACCGTCTTTCCCTTTGCTTTCAGGGCATCCTGCGCGACCTCATTGTCATCAAATGCAATCGTACGAGAGCCGCTCTCCTGATACGTTTCATGACCTTTTCCGGCAATCAAAACCACATCCTCCGCCTCGGCCATATTGATCGCCAGTCGAATTGCTTCCGCGCGATCCTCGATCGCTAAAACTTTTGCAGGCGAGTCTTTTCCAATACCCGTCTGGATGGATTCCATGATTGCAAGCGGCTCCTCGTTCCGTGGGTTGTCCGACGTCACCACAACCACATCGGCAAGACGCGCAGCCACCTCACCCATTACGGGACGTTTCGTCTTGTCACGATCTCCGCCACAACCAAATACAAGAATGACCCGCTCTGTGGTGAGCTCGCGAACCGTCATGAGCGCATGCTCAAGCGCGTCATCCGTATGTGCATAGTCAATAAATACTGAAAAGGGGTGCCTTCCGCGCACCAGCTCAAGTCGACCTCGAACGGTTTCAAGTTTGGATAAGGCGCTCGTAATAATATCAAGGGACACACCTAGAGATCCACACGCCGCAATGCAGGCCAACGCATTGCTGACATTATGGCGACCGAGTAGTTTCAACTTCACGGCATGGTCGCCCCATGGCGTTTTTGTCAAAAAGCGACAGCCTTTGATGTCAACATGAATGGCTTCTGCTGAAACGTCAGCACCCACATTCTCGACGCCGTAGGTGAGCACGCTGCAGGGCACGCCTTCAGACTGGAGTCGTACACCCCAGGTATCATCAATATTGATGACAGCCGTAGCACGGGGAACCAGTGCTTTAAAGAGCAATGCCTTCGCCTCAAAGTAGGCATCCATGGTCTTGTGATAATCCAGATGATCACGGGTTAAGTTCGTGAAAATACCAACATCGAAATCAATTCCCACGGTGCGTTTCTGGATAAGCGCATGGGACGAAACCTCCATGACGGCAGCACGACAGCCAACATCAACCATTTGCTTTAGAAAATCTTGGGTGGTGGCAGCATCCGGCGTTGTACGACTCGCGGCGATGGTGCGCTCTCCAATCTCATAGGCAACTGTACCCAACAACCCTGGCTCCATTCCGGCAGCTCGCAAAACACTGCGCGTCATATAGGCAGTTGTTGTCTTCCCATTCGTGCCGGTAATGCCCATCACCTTGAGCTTTCGAGAAGGGTGGCCATTGAATGCGGCCGCAATCTCAGCAAATGCAACATGCGCATCGTCCACCGTAACCTGACAAGCACAGTCCATTTTTTGCAAGGGATGCTCGGAAACAATTGCGACGGCGCCTCGCTTGATCGCATCCTCAACATAATCCCAACCATTGGCGGTTGTGCCCGGAATTGCCACAAACAGGAACCCTTGTCGCACCTGACGTGAATTACTGGTTACCCCCACAATCTCAGGGACGGAACCCTGAGACTGTGTTTCCACAGACAACTCTCGCATAATCTCTGACAGATGCATATTTCCTCAGAATCTAGAATCGGGTTCCGTATCCGCTACCCATGAATTGGACCTGATAACTTCAGCACTTGGAGGTTGTAGACCAAGGCAGCATGCAACCTCAGTCGCAATTTTGCTGAATGCGGGTGCGGCCACTTTTCCGCCGCCATGAAATTTTTGAGGTTCGTCAACAACAACAATAATGGCTAGCTCAGGACTATCCGCGGGGAGAAATCCGACAAAAGAAGCGACATAGTCCGTGTCTGAATAGCCTCCAGGAATCGCTTTCTGTGCCGTTCCCGTTTTTCCTGCGACTTGATAACCATCAACACGCCCCCGACGACCTGTACCCCCATCCTCCGTGACACGAACCAAAAGCCGACGCATGGTCGCCGCCGTCTCGGGCCGAATTACGCGCGCTAACACTTGAGGCTCTGCGTTGTACACAACGGTACCATCAGATGCCGTAACGCGCTGAACCACATGCGGACGCATCAAATAACCATCATTTGCAATCGTCGCATAAACACCCACCATCTGAAGTGCGGTAACGGCAACCCCCTGACCAATGGGAATACGCGTGGGACTGATTCCAGACCATTTTGATAGGGGGTGAAAGATCCCTCCCTCTTCGCCGGGAAGATCAATACCAAGTCGCTTTCCAACGCCAAAGTCCGACATATACTTATGCAACCGTTCATTCCCCAGCATCAGCGATAGTTTTGCCGTCAGAATATTGCTGGATTTCTTCAGTCCGTCAGCAACCGTCAGATCGCCATGAGGATGGGAATCGCGCAGGGGCCGACCTTTGTAATACCAGATTCCATTCTCACAACTCAGCACGGTATCCGGAGTCACGAGGCCTTCGTTTAATACCGCCGCAAAGCAAACGGCTTTCATCGTCGATCCCGGCTCATAAACAGAGCCAATTGCACGGTTCAGCTTCGCATCATTACTGGTCGTTCCAAAATCATTCAGATCATAGTCTGGTCGGGATGCCATCGCCAGAATCTCACCCGTGCGGACACGCTGGATAATGCACCACGCCCCTTTGGCCTTGGGATACTCCTCCAAAGTACTATCCAACACCTTCTCGACAATATGCTGAACGTTCTGATCCAGCGTAAGCTGAACATCGCTTCCCTCCATACCGGGAATATAACGTCCTCTCTGTAGATAAAGCTCATGACGTAACGCATCGACCTCGCTCTCAAGCATACCGGGGCTGCCTTTGAGATAACTATGCATCCGCTGCTCGACGCCTGCGCTACCAGTCCCCTCATAATTCACAAAACCCAATACATGACACATGAATGAGCGCTGCGGATAGTAACGAACATTGGCGTCACGCAAGAAAACACCAGGAAGCTTTTCGGCCTGGATCTGTGCTGCCAAATCAGCGGGCACAAAGCGCTTGATTCGTGAATAGAGACGCTTGGGACGGTTCAACTTCACAGCAACTTCGTCCACAGGAAGGTCGAGATACTCCGCCAGCTTTGAAGCAACATCAAGAACCGCATTCATCGCAACGATCATCTTGGGTTCCGCGCAGACATCCTTCACCGCAAGGTCAAGTGCTAGAATGTTGTGGAGCCCCCCACGATCACAGATATTGCCCCTGCGAACGGCAATCGCTTTCTCAAATTGACGATGCTGTTTAATGTTGTCTCGAAAGTCACCATGTGGCCCAAGATGCAAAAAGGCCAGGCGACTGCCCAGCCCAACCATAATCAGCATAAAAAAGATGGCAGTGAGCACAAAGCGCAACGCCATTTGACGGTTATTCATGCCTCGGCATTCTCCTCACAGCGGCAAGGCGCATGGCCCCGTCGCTGGGGCTTTGAGCTCCCTGATCGTCGCGTATACGAGCATCGGCCAACCACGTCACCTGATCGCGGCGAGGCCACGTCATGGAAATTCCGCAACGCGCAAGCGACTCCTCAATACTCTTGGGAGACTTCAACCGCATCCACTTGTACTCTTCGTTCAAGTACTTCTTTGTAAGCTCGACTTGCTGTTTCTCAAGCGTCTTGATTTCACGCCCCAACGCCTCACAGCGCGAACACTGCCATAGGTACGTCAGTGCTGAAATGGACACAAACACCAGGATCCCGGCAAAGGGTCCCGGAAAGATAAAACCATCTACCCGCCGCTTTCGATTGCGTCGTTTCTTTCTCTGTGCCATGTGTCTATCGTCCCTTCTTAAACGGTGCAGTCAAACGTTCTGCCACACGGAGTTTTGACGATCGCGCCCTCGGGTTTGATCGAACCTCCGCATCTGTCGGCTGCACCGGTTTTCGTGTAATTCGTTTCATCGGGGGAAGCTCACCCTCCCACCGCTCTCCACCTGCTGCCAGCGACGCCCAGCGTCCTTCATGTGCAGCAAAAAAATGTTTAACAGGGCGGTCTTCAAGACTATGAAAGGTGATGACAGCCATTCGACCGCCCTCCTTCAGCACCTCAACACCACCGTTCAAACCCGCCTCAATACCCTCAATCTCTCCATTGACCACCATGCGAATGGCCTGAAAGGACTGAGTTGCCGGATGGGTATGCCCCCGGCGTCCTCCTTTGGCATCCGAAATCACTTCAGCCAAATCCCCCGTGGTCTCAAAGGGCTTCTCTTTACGACGCTGCACAAGGGTTGCCGCAACGCGCCTGGCAGAGCGCTCCTCGCCAAACGTTCGCAGCAGCGAGACCAAGTCCTGTTCCGATGTCGTGTTCACAACATCCGCCGCTGTCCGTGGTGCGCTCTGATCCATACGCATATCCAACGGACCATCGTGCATGAAGCTGAATCCGCGCGAAGCGGTATCAATCTGATCCGATGACACACCCAAATCCAAAAGGACGCCATCGACTTGCGTCACACCAGCCTCTGCCGCAAGGGTGCCAATATCGCCATAGTTCCCATGCACCCGAATGCAGCGGTCGCCAAACCGACTCAAACGCCGCCCTGTTCGTTCAAGCGCTTCTTGATCCCTATCAATTGCGAGCAACATTCCACTGTCCCCGATTCGCTCCAAAATTCCCTCAGCATGCCCCCCAGACCCCATGGTGCCGTCGATGTAAACGCCACCCTCACGAACATCAAGAAGCGTTAAGACTTCATCTAGCAATACCGACTGATGCATCGCGTGCCTTTCGCACTAGAAGTCCACATAGAGCCCCGCTTCAACGAGCTTCGCCTGATCGACCTCGCCAGACTCCTCGCGCAGATCTGGATTCCAGAGCTGAAACTTATCCAGCGCTCCCATCATCTGCACGTGATCAGAAATTCCCGCAAACTTCAGCAACTTGTCCTTAATCCGAATGCGCCCCTGCGAATCCCAAGAGACGAGATCTGCAGACGACCCTAACGTGCGGGCAAACTCCATTGCCTTGCGATCGGCCATAGAATGACGCCGAATCTTGTCGAGCTTGCGGGCCATCTCCGATGCAGGAAATACGTTGAGACACTTCTCATGGAAGTCTGGAAGGACAAAGAGACTCTCCGGCTGTCCCACTTGAGAGCGCCACACAGCAGGGATGGTTAGTCGCTTTTTGGGATCCAGCGAATGCAGAAAATCACCGACAAACATGCCGATGCCGCTGATCGCTCCTGCCAAAATCTGACTGTCCTGCTCCACAATTCACCCCACATACTGACTTAACGTGACACCATTTGACACTTCGCCCCACCAACGGTCAAGGGAAATTTCAAAAAAAATTCATGTTTTTTTGATCAACACAGCAGGTTTCTTAGGGAAATGAAGAAACAGGGGGGGTAAGGAAGACCGGAAAACGAAAATTTTCCAGCAGAATATGGCACTGGTAGATTCCCCACCACGCCCCACCGGGTGGGTTCAACCTAAAAAGAGCAGTTTACCAAGCAGACAAAGGTAAAGCTTAAGGTAGAGATTAAGGTAGAGACGAGGGGGTCTGGATCTATCCCTTAATCTTTACCCTAATCTCTCTCTAGGTCAGCCCCACCCCCTGCGTCGTTCCTCCGCCGGATAATACAAGGTGGAAACTTTATGTGGCAGCCCAAAGTAGACGTGGCTCTCCAGAGCTGTCACCATGCGAATGATCAGCTCTGGAGAGTCGATCTACTGTTGGCGGAAGAACAGTCGAAATGGACAAGAAAACTCTTAATCGCATACCGTAATCGCAACTCTTCGTCTGATACACTTAATCGAACTCCTTAATCCCTGGTGGCTAAAGAGCTTATCGATAAAGCGTGAGAACAGGTGTGCAAAAATGAAGGCGGGGTGCCCCACCCCGCAAAAGATCAAACGGGGATAACAAAAACACAACATCACCCAACTTTCGCACCACTGGGAAGTTCGCCATCAAGGGTCACAAGGCGTAGCTGTTTCTTATGCGAGGCTGCCAAGAGCATGCCGTTGGACTCAACACCACGAATTTTGGCTGGTTTCAGGTTGGCAACAAGGATAGCCGTCTTTCCAATCAGCGACTCAGGGGTATAATACGCCGCAATCCCTGCAACAACTTGCCGGGCCTCAGATCCCACCTCGACACTAAGCTTCAGGAGCTTATCTGCACCTTCAACCTTTTCGGCCTCCAGAATCGTCACACTCCGCAGCTCAACCTTCGTAAAGTCCGTGAACTCGATGCAAGCCACGCCAGGAGTTGCCGACTTCTGGCCTTTGGCCTGCACCTTCTTGGTCTCAATCCGCGGAAAGAGACAGCGCATCTCGCCGATAGGCACACCCGACTTCAATCCGCCCCATTGGCTCAAACTTGCAAATTCAGGATCTCCAGCGCTGCATCCGAGCACCTGTCGCAGTTCAGACATCTTTCCGGGCATCGTAGGATAGAACATTCCACTGATAATACGGAGAGCTTCAGCAGCCGTATACAAAACCGTACCCAATTCGGCATGCGCGCCCTCGCCCTGCTTCGCCAGCGCCCACGGTTGCCGCTTTTCAATGAAGCGATTTGCCTCACGCACCGCACCGGAAAGCCCCGCAAGCCCCAAATCCAACCGCATGCGATTCACGGAGTCCACCATATCGCTCGCAGCCTTAAGCGTAACATCCCGAAGCGACTGCTCCTCCTCTCCCAGAGCACCACACTCAGGAATGCAGCCATCAAAATTGGATCCAATCAGCTTCGTCACGCGGTTCAGCATATTGCCAAGATCGTTCGCAAGCTCCGCATTGTAGCGGCGCACAAACGCATCTTCGGTGAAACTTGCATCCTGCCCCAGCGACATCTCAGCCATCAGAAAGTAGCGAAAAGCATCCACGCCATACTTCTCGGCGAATTCCATGGGGTTGACGACATTGCCAGCCGTCTTACTCATTTTATCGCGCCCCACCAACCACCAGCCATGCGCAAAAATCGTTTCGGGCATTTCCAGACCCATCGCCTTGAGCATCGTCGGCCAATACACCGTGTGCGTCGTTAAAATGTCTTTACCAATCAAATGACAACTCACAGGCCACCACTTCTCAAAGGCAGCATCATCGGACAAGTACCCCGCCGCCGTGATATAGTTCACAAGAGCGTCAAACCAGACGTAGGTAACGAAATTGGAGTCAAAGGGCAGCTCGATACCCCACGCCAAACGACTCTTGGGACGGGAGATGCAAAGATCGGTCAGTTCTTTCTTAAGAAAGCCCAAGGTTTCATTTCGTCGGAAATCCGGTTGGATGAAGGTTGGATTCTCCTGGATGTGATCAATCAGCCACTGCTGATACTTGCTCATTCGGAAAAAGTAGTTTGTCTCAGTGATGCGTTCGACGGCGCGTCCGCATCCCGGCTCAGGGCATTTTCCGTCAGTAAGATCTTTCTCGGTAAAAAACCGTTCGCAGGTGACGCAGTACCAACCGTCGTAATCGGCACGATAAATCTCATCACGATCATACAGATCCTGCAGGATCTTCTGCACAACAGCCTTATGGCGGGGTTCGGTAGTACGAATAAAATCATCATTGGTGATATCAAGCCGTTCCCACAGTTCTTGAAAACGCAAAACGGTCTCATCCACGTGAACCTGAGGGTCAACACCGCGTTTTTCCGCAGCCTGCTGAACCTTCTGCCCATGCTCATCGGTTCCAGTCAGGAAAAAGGTGGGCGTGCCAATCAACCGGTGATACCGCGCCAGAACATCAGCCAGAATGGTCGTATAGGCGTGACCAATGTGCGGCTTGTCATTCACATAGTAAATGGGCGTGGTGATATAAAATTTGGATGTATCCATAATGCGCTCCTAAAATCAAATCATGCGGGGGGCATTATACGGTGCACGTACCGCAGCAAAAGGAAAAAGCGTCGCTTTCCGTCTAAAGCACGGCGACAGCACCAAGCGGCGACAGGGTCATCCCGAATGCTACTCGCTAACCCTTGATCTCTTCTGCAACAGTGCTATGCTCGTACCATTCAAGATAAAACTCTAAATATTGTGCTTAGGAGAATGTGATGTATTGCATTACCGATTTCGGGGCTATAGGCGACGGCAAAACCCTCAATACGCAGGCAATCCAGGAAGCGATTGAGATGTGCGCATCAGCGGGCGGCGGACGGGTAGTCGTCTCGCCGGGCTGCTTTGTCACCGGAACGCTATGGATGCGGGATCATGTTGAGCTGCACCTGGAAGCAGGGGCAGTACTCCTAGCCAGCCCAGACCTTGACGACTACAATGGGCTTGACGCCTATCCGCAAAACTTCGCTCTAGTCAATCATCCTTACGAGGACTGGACCGGTGCTCATCTGATCCTGGGCATCGAGGTCAAGGATGTCGCTATTACCGGACCGGGGATTATTGACGGCAACGCCGCGGCCTTTTTTGGAGAGCCCGTCCCCTATAATCTCCGCGGTTTCATCTGGCGGGATGGCATTGCAACCGCACGGGACAAGGAAAAAGGCCGACCGGGACAGATGATTGTGTTTTGCGAAAGTCAGGATATCCGTATCCGCGACCTGTCCATGCGCAATTCGACCTGCTGGGCTTGTTTCATCCACGGGTGCACAGATGTCTTTATCCGAGGAGTTAAGGTAAACAATGGGTCCTATCACTGCAATACGGACGGCATAGACATTGACTCTTCCCGGAACGTGACAATCAGTGATTGCATCATCGACTCAGGCGATGACGCGATCACGTTGCGCGGCAATGCCAGTGGTCTGAAGGACAAAACCCGGATCTGCGAGAATATTGTGGTCACTAATTGTGTGGTGGGTTCATCTTCCAGCGTGTTCCGGATCGGGGTCGGGAATGGAGAGATCCGCGACGCGGTGTTCTCGAATATCATCATCACTCGCGGGGGCATCGGGATCGACTTCAATTCAGCGTATACCAGCAAGTCAACAGGGGTCACAATTAGAAATGTTAAGTTCCGGGACATTTCCATGCGAAATGTCGCATTTCCGTTCAAGATCTCAGGTGGACACGATGAGGCCACATCCGAAATTGAGGATATCGTGCTTGATGGAGTGTATGCAGAGGCATTTGCTCCAATCCAAATATGTGGCAACAAAAACAACGCGGCTCGCAACATCGTGCTGAGGAATATGGAGATTAAAGTAGTGCCCAACCCCGTCAAACTTGAATCCCGAAGCGAGTACCCAAGTACGCTATTTCAATTCGAGCGGGTTGACGGAGTGACGTTGGATCGAGTCCGCGTCCGGTGGATGACATCGGGTCCGAACTGGAAACAGACCCTTCATGCTGCAGATGTCACGGATCTAGACATTGCGGAGAACTGTCTCTTGCCGGAACCGGAAACAGACACACCTGCCGGAAAAACAGATGGGAGAGGTCCAACAGGCCCAGCGTTTTAACCTCTGATTCTGAAAGGGTAATTATACAAAGCTCTGAACAAAGCTCGCGGCAAAGATATGCTGGGTCAGAGCCTTAAGTGAGCCATTCAGGTGACCCTTGATTCTGCCAACTGCACCGCTACCTTGACCGCTTCAACCATGCTCACCGGAGAGGCTTTGCCCTGCCAGGCAATATCAAATGCCGTTCCGTGATCAACGGAGGTACGCACAATGGGAAGCCCCAGCGTCACGTTGACACCAACGTCAAAGGCAAGCATCTTGAAGGGAATCAACCCCTGATCGTGATACATCACAATATAGGCATCCGTCTTTTCGCGCTGCGCAGGAACAAATGCCGTGTCGGGCGGTAGTGGCCCCTCAACATTGAACCCCGCAGCGCGCGCACTCACAATCGCAGGCTCAATCAACCGACCCTCTTCGTCCCCAAAGAGTCCATGTTCTCCCGCATGCGGATTCAGTCCGCATACCGTTAGCCTCGCCCCCGCACGCCCCAGCCGCTTCATGGCCGCATCCGCAAGCGCAATGACCTTAACAATGCGATCTTCGGTCAGGAATGCCGGCACAGCAGATAGCGCAATGTGTGTACTGACCAGGCAAACACTAATCGCTTCCGATGTCAGCATCATGCAATAGTCTTGCGTATCCGTATGCGAGGCAAAGATCTCTGTGTGCCCGGGGAAAGGAACACCAGCCAACTGAAGCGCTTCCTTATGCAATGGGCCCGTCACAACAGCGCAAATGCGCGCCGCGTTGGCGGCGAGGATCGCCTGTTCAATGTAGGTATAAGCTGCCGCTCCACACTGCGGCTGCACAACCCCTGGAAGAACCGCCGCACTGTCCAGACCTGGACAATCGAGCACAAGGGCCTGCCCCTCAGGAACACTCCCATCCCACGTATCCAGAGGACGCACTTCTGACGCCATTTCAATTCCAGCCGATTCTGCCACGCGTTGCAACACGGCGTGAGAGCCAAAGACAACGGGTCGACAGCAATCCAACACCTCGGAGGTGCGTAGCATACGCAAGCACAGCTCGGGACCCACGCCGGCAGGATCCCCCATCGTTAAGCCAACAACCGGATTCTTACTCATTCCCGACAGCCTCCGGAACCTTACTTTCGACTTTTGGCTGTAGAGGTGCCTCCTCTGCCGTGCGATTGCGCTCACGCTCAACGAGTTCAGGAAGCGCACCACTCTTAAACATACGCCAAATCGGAATCCGCTCTTCAAGGGGTGCTGGCCTGAACAGCTCAACGTCGTGCATCACAAAAAGGGCCACCACAAGGACAATGATTGCCAGAACAATTGAGACTGCTCTGTGGTGCACATCAACCCAATCAATGACGGGATGAAAGACAGCTCTCAGAATCCGTTTACGCCGCTCATCGGAAAGACGTGCATGCGGCACCCCCTTCCCCTCGCCATCTTGGTGCAACAACGCAAGTGTGGCCTCTATCTCCGCCGCCTCTGCCCGGCAACCGTCACACTTGCGAATATGCTCACGCACAACAGCAGACTGAGTATCCCCCAACTCTCGCGACATATAGGCAAACAGCACACCCTGAATATCTTCACACTTCAGAAGGGCTTCCGCGGCATCGCCACCCGTGCGAGACTCATGCTCTTTAATATCGTTATCGCAACGCTTTTTCATTGGACTTTGGCTTCCCTAAGCACCGTCGCCATCTTTTTCATGGCATGATGCAGAATATAACCGACATTACTCGACGTCAGGCCCGTGATCTCACCAATCTCATTATAGGACTTCTCTTCATAGACCTTGAGAATGACAAGTTGCTGTTCGCGTTCATTCAGCGTCTTGAGAGCAGCCGCAGCCGCAGCCGCACCCTCCCCAATCCGAAAACCCGCTCCACGATCGGGCCCGATAAATTCTGGCTGCTCGCTGGCATGGCGTTCATGCAAGGCATGGCGGCGGGACTGCTTCCGAACATAGTCCACAGCGCGATTGTGCGTCACCCGATACAACCAACTCGAAATCTTTGGCCCGGGAACAAGGTCATCCTCCCATTTTCGAAAAAGCTTGATGAAGGCATCCTGGACAATATCCTGCGCAATATTTTCACTGCACACGATGCGCGATGCATAGCGGATCAAGGGGCTCTCGTAGTGCGATACGATAAGTTCAAATCCCGCAATACGTTCTGCCTTGCGCTGTTTTCGATGCGTTGCCATTCTTACCCTTTAGACGCGTGCAAAATCGCTTTCATTAGTGCCGCACGATATCCAGCATCGACACTCCACGCTACAGCCGG
>Ga0307929_1002126_pt1 | contig 13453 bp, 16 predicted proteins | sample AceLakmetage1330_FD_203160 | JGI IMG/M metagenome (GOLD analysis project Ga0307929, IMG submission 203160) | Saline water microbial communities from Ace Lake, Antarctica - #1330 | ecosystem: Environmental > Aquatic > Non-marine Saline and Alkaline > Saline | place: Antarctica: Ace Lake...
CTGGATGCACTGTACAGCCAATAGTATCCTTGATTTCCAATAGTTATACGATTGGACGAGATTTTCGAGCAACGTTTAAGTTATAATCATTTAATTATCCTCTTTATATGCTTTGATCATATTTTTAACACTCTCTTTCATTTCATTCTCGTCATATTTTTTACCACAATCTTTACATACATATATTTCTTTATTACATTCTGTAAAGATCAAATCATCTGTGAAATTAACACTACTGAATTCAACCATAAAGGAATATTCTTTAGAAAAGTTTCGACAGTTACAACTATCACATTTGAATGTCTTTGAATATTTTGCCATTTTTATCCTATGTAGTTAACAGTTATGATCATCTATTTCGAATCTTTCTCCACATATCGGACATCGTATTTTATAATTCCACCATGATGCAAAGAATAGGGGTGGGGTGCAGATGATATCCGTGCTGACATTTGCCTGACATTATTTTCAGTGTTCGACTGATGAATATTGATGTAAAGATGATAGACTTGTTGAGTTGGGTATTTCAAGTGTTTTTTTTAAATAAATTCTCGAAAATGAACTCGGACAACGGCGGCAGGGACGTTTTCACATTCACGTTATCTGACAATGGTAATCAGGGGTGAAAAGGGCCGAAATTCCAGGCCATGGATCGGTTAAGACTGGGCGATCAATTGTTGACAATTCTTGGGGGATTTTGAAATTCAGGGTTTATATAGGTAAGTTTCACTCTTGGATTAACAATCTAAAAAGGATTCGACCACAAGATAAAAACGCTCTAAATCCGAGCGTACCTCGACATCATTCCAGGAAAAAAGAACCGGATTCACTGCTGCCATTTTTTGTCCCCCATCAAATATTTATTTTCTCTTAATCCCAGCAGCTTACGATCAGCGCAAATCCCTCTTGTTTGAAAATTGATGAAGGCATGGGTTTACATAACTGCTGGGATTTGACCATCAGTTATCGGCATCCTTCAACCATAAGTTTACACTTTTCCCGGAAATGGGGTATGTTTTCTGGTTGAAAATCGGACGTCGAATCTGAAAATCGGATGCTGAAACTGGAAATTCGAAACTGGAAATTGGATAACACATCCGAATTAATGTGTTTTTTTCTAATTTCCAATTTCCAGTTTCCAATTTCTCTGCGAAAACGCGAAATCACGAAAGTGTAAACTACTTTTTGGCTTAAATGAAGGATGCCCAGTTATCCTATCGGAATTTCGGCCTGAATAAAAGCACCTTGGGACGAATTGGTTAATTCCTGTGACGAATCAGCCAGGTAGGGAAAAAATGCATAACCTGTCACCCAAAAAGACTTGATCGGTTTGTGGAGATGCTTTATGGTTCCAGAAATAACAAACTGACGAAGGAGGTCCATCCCTTATGCATTTTCCTGCCGATTCAAACCAGATCAGGCATCGGGTCCTTTTTTTCCGTATGGCAATCCTGATCGCCCTGTTCTTTTCTTCTCTTTCAACAGCCCTGGGGGAATACAACGACTACAGCGTCAATAAGCCCAGTGCCTTTCGGGACTACCAGCAGGTCATGATCTGGGACAGTGAGCTCTTGGAGGCCCTTTCAGGATTCAGAGGCCGATTGATGTTTTCCACGGGCAGCTGTTTTTCAGGCGGGTTTGTTGACGATCTCACAAAACTGGAAAATGCTGCCGTGGTGACGGCCAATAACTGGCATGGATTCGGGCTTTCCATGTACGACTTCCTGCCGGGACAGACCAATACCTGGGGATTTCATGACGAGTATATGTATGCCTTCCGGTATGAGGCTGGCGGTACGCCCCCGACCTTTGAAGCAGCCTATCTCGTGGCCAGAGATACCATCCGGACCACCGATGAATATACGTGGTACTGGGGCGGGGTGGAATTTCCCCAGTTCGGCGTGAGCGGCAGCGCCGCAGGCGGCACCCTGGCCTATCAACCCGGCGATCGGGCCATTCTATTCAGCGGCATGTGGGCAGGAAACGAGTATTATCTGACCAGTTGGGACTACACCATTGCCGGGGGGCGGGATCTACTCATCAACAGCTACGGCTGGGAGTCAAACGCCATAACGACCCTGTTTTCCGAAGGCAACGTTCCCCCGGAGCGGCCTGTTCCCTGGGCCCTTTCCGGCGCAGGCAGTAAGGAGAATCTCATCAACGCCTTCAAATCCGCGGCCGCGGAATTAGGGCCGAACAATACCCTTGCGGTCTTCGTCATTGCCCACGGCCGGAGCAGCGCCATCATGACCAGCAGGCTGTTAGAGGACAGGCGCACCATGGAGTACCTCTTAATCCCCAACGGCCGGAGCATTGCCGTGGAGGGCGAAACCTATTCGGCCGCGAACTATGGGTGCACACAGATTGAGATCACCGGGGTCCAGGATCTCATTCCGTCCCATTACACCATTACCTTTCCAGCTTCACTAAACAGCTGGACATGGAGAATCGATCCGGAAAAGCAATCCCTATTTCTTGAAGCCGCCAATCCTCTGGATCAGGGATCGTGGCTGGTCCCGGGAGCGGAATACGCAATCGAAATGCAATACTACCGCACCCTGGGGGAAAATGAGCTGGGCCAGGCAGGATGGACACTGTGGATACCGGAAGGGGGCGGCGGGCCCCTCTTTGCGAGTGATTCGGGTTATCCAGGCGGAGGTGAATGGGGCACCGGAGAGCATGTGCCGGGCGGACCAGCCCTGGGCTCGCCTGATCTTTCCCCGTGGGGACATGGATGGGAGACGGGAGGGGACGGATGGATACAAATTCCGGCCCCGGTGTATGACTCAGACGGGTCTTCCTGTTTCATCGGTGCACTTCAAGGCGGTAATGAATAAAAGGAAGTGTGACAACCACTATTTCGGCTGGTGGATTTGTATGGATCCAATTTCACACGATCGGCGCCTCTGGCTGGTGGCCAGTCAGTTTGAGACAGAAACTCTCCACATGAGGTTTCAGTGGACAGGTTTCATATGAATGCATTCTTGGCGGCATTCAGTGTTCAAGATACGGAAATGAGATGCCCCACTCTCAGTTGCGTTAGGGACTTTGCAATGATGTTGAAGTGAACGATGTTTTCCGTGTAGAGAGTCGCACCGATGGCAGCGGCTGTATGTGCGATTTGAACATCGTTTAAGAAATCCGCTTTTTTGGAAAGCACATTGTACATGGCGGGAAGATCTGAAAAAAACTCCCCGATTCTGATGTAGTCCTGAGAGGTTAATGTGACAATCCGTCCCGCATCCATATACGGCTTCTGCAACTGATGAAGCAGCCTCTCTCCCCTTCGGTTCCTGCTTCCGGCCCAAAGCTCCATAAGAACGACGCCGGATAGGTATTTCGTGCTTCCACGGCGCTGAAGTTCGGTGCTGTGGGCTCTGTTCCGAATGAAAGAGATGTAGATGTTCGTATCGAACATGACTTTCATTTGAAAAAATCCTCTATCACATCCCCCTTCCCACCTACGGATTCATGGGCCTCGATAATTTGATTATCAATGACCGCCATTTCCAGCGCCTTGTTGACGGCCTCTTTTTCGGTTTTTGCGTTGAAAATCAGGCGTGCCATATCGATATAGTCTTGATTCAACTCGATTGTTTTTTTGACCATTCTGGGCATAGCCTCACCTCCTTAACCATATTAAATGGGATATTATATGGTTTTAATGGAAACATCAAGTAAAAGAGGTTCCTGAAGGCAATTCACCTTATGGCTTTTCTTTGGCTGAGGCCAGTGCCATTTCTGAAAGAATCGGCGCCGATGCTGACACGTGGATCTCCTTTCTAAGAGCTTGTTTGAAAATTATCCCGTAGCGAGGTTGAGCGAGGTTTTCGAGGGCAAGGAAGCGGTGAAAATGGAGCTGAAAGCGTAGTAGGGCTACGGTGAAGACCCATTTTAGTCTCTGACGCAGCCATCGGAAGCCGCAGCCGACCGCAGTAGGGATAATTTTCGAACAAGCTCTAAGAGAAATGGACGCGGCGGGAATCAAGATGGTGGAGATCACCGCTACGGTGAAGATTCCGGTTCTGGGGGGCGGTGGTTCCTTTACCTATGATGATTGTGTGCGATATCTGATGGCTGGTTGCGGCCTGTCGGGGCTGTGCTCTTCCCTCTATTCGAGGGGGGTGGGCGTAAAGAAGCAGTGCATTGACGGCCTCGGTGGTTATATGGATCGCAAGGAAAGGGGACAGATCGAGATTTTCAGAACGGTTATGCGCTGATTCATTCATCAATCACGATGTGCCCCCTCTCCTTCTCCCATGACCGTCCCCTGAATCATCCATGAAGTGTGGCGGGAGGGATGCGTCCCCTGGTTGCCGCGGCGTTCCCTTCATGAGCGACTAAGGCTACTCGGGCGTGTTATAGTGCAGGTCGCCGACCATGTAGTATATCTTGCTATCATCGCCGATATAGGCGAGCACCACATGGGTGTCGCTGGCATCTATGGAAATCTCGGTCCCACTGGCGCCCGGGGGATACGATCCGAAGTAGAGGTCCTGTATCCTCTTTGTGGGACCCGCGGCCATGACGGAGTTACTGGTTTTCCCCATCCGCCACCAAATTCCGTCGCCATCCTTGTGGGCTTCCACCGCGCCGTTTGAATTCAGCGCCACGGACGGGTATCGGCTGCCCGGTTCGTCAATGGGAAAGGGAAAAGTAGGAATAGTCGGATCCGTGTTATTCGGGTCCGTGTTATTCAGGTCAGGGACTTCCCAGTCGATCCGTCTGCCTGCATTCAGCGATCCGATCTGACACCAGAGATAATCGTTTGACGAGTTATGGGCCTCGAAAACCAGGTTGCCGCGCAGGGCCACCGTCGGGCGGACTCCCGTGTTGTAATTACGATTATCAGGCCAATTGTTTACTCCCCATATGAATATCCCTTGTTCATCAAAGCCGCCAACATTGTACCACAGTTTATTATTGGAGCCCTCGTGAACCTCAACCACCATTTTATCCTCGTTGATGGCAACCCAGGGATGTGTGCCCTGATCGTAATGAGTCCAATCTTTTCCTTGCCAGGTAATTCCCCCCGTCAATTTTCCTTCCGTATCCGTTCTGATCAGGCCCAAACGGTAATAGAGATTCGACCCATCCACGTGGATTTCAACCAGGAGCAACTCGTTGTTATCGTTCAAGTGATCGACAATGGCCACCGGTGGACGGCCAGCAGATCATGCATATTCTCCCTGGCCAAGGGTTCGTCATCTACAATGACGACGCGTATCTGTTTCATGGTTTGATCAGGCCCCGCTAATCCTGTATACCCTACTCGCTGTCAATCCGTTTCCCGTAAAACGGTATCCAGTCCGACCAGCTTCGAATTCCGCCCACGTCGCGATAGGTGGTTTGGAACACCGTTCCCCAGGAGTCGGTGGCGAACACCACCGGAACGACGTCGGAGTTGGTTTCCGAAACCTCCTGTCAGCGACTGGCGTTTACCGATGCAAGGAGAACCCCGCTGCGGTTGATGGGTACGCCCGGGTCCACTTTCTCCGGGAGCAGCGTCCATGTGGGCCATGTGGCAGTGGAGGAGGTGGTCAATGCTTCGCTGAACCAGACACGGCCCTGGTTGGACAATGCGACCAGCATACCTCTCTGGAGAGAATTCCATGCAGCGTCCAACACATGAAATGGTTTTGATAAAAACAGGTTTTGAGGACCAGCCCTTGAGATAAGTTTGATGCATTCGTAAAAAGTCAAAAAACTGAAATTCACCCCTAATGATTTCAATGGTTTACCTGTGCCAAAAAGGCCAAAATTGGACTTTTTACGAGACCATCAAGTTTAGAACACACAAAACAATCAGTTCCATTCAAAAGTGATGACATGCCTCACGTGGCCAAATAATCGATCAACCCTCTGAAGTCAAACCGAGAATCCTGATGACCACAAAAGATAGAGCCGATCGAATTCTAGCTTAGCTGGCCCCGTAGGAAGTTTACGTACATTATGTAGAGTCGCACATCCGACAAAATTTCGCAAGACTGGAAGATGTATTCTTCATGTTTAGCCTTGGAATATCAAGAGAATGTGGTCATTAGTCTTCAATCGAATAGGAGATTGGAAAACCAACACCCCGCCACCAAAATCCAACCTGACCCAACTGATATTGTGATTTCTTTTCGTTGACGAACATGTAGCATTTCGGTAGGGTTTTCAATCGGAAATAAAGGTTTTTGTCTCAAAAACAAACTGAGTTGATCACTTTTCAAACACTTTCAGATAGAGGTTTTTAAGAAAATTATGCACCGATATTCTGCTTGCCTATTCTCTCGATTCCTTATCCTGATAGTTTCAATTCTTTTTCTGTTTTCCGGTTGTAGTGACTCGGGCGACGTCGATACCGGAGCGATTTCCGGAAACATCTCCGCATATGAAATATCCAATCAAGGCGACATCTATGCGGTTGCGGTCGAGGCCAATGACCGAGGGCACATAAGAAACATGGAAACCGAGGCCCATCCTTATAAATCCCAATATGCGGCAGGTTACCAGAAACTCACCGAACAGGGCGCCTACATAATCACTGGGCTTGAGCCCGGAGAATATGCAGTCTGGGCCTATATGGATACCGAGGGAGATGGAGGCGTTGATCATTATGACTTTGCCGATCCTGTCGGCTGGTACCAGACGTCCGCCAACCTGAAGCTGCCCGTCGTTACTGTAAGAAAAGGAGAAGTTGCTGAAAACACGAATGTGGTTCTATATCAACCGGTGCCTTTCGGTGATAAAGAACAATCGGTTGTTTACGGCAACGGCGGTGGGACCCTGGAAAAACTCAAAGGAAATCATGCCCTGCACGTGTGGGGAACTCCGGAAGAAAGGGCCTATGCCATAGGTTTTCTGTGTGGATCGCAAATACTGGATTGGCTGAACTTTGTTATTATTGAGCACTATTGCAGGGGCACCGACTTTTATGAAAACACATTTATTCCTTCGGTAAAGGCTCAAATGGGAGGACTCTTTGAGAAATATTCAAACGAACTGGATGTCCTACTGACTGGTATGAGCGAGTCATCCTCAGGCATCTACAGTTTCAGGCTGAAGCGAAATCTGAACCGTGATGACCTGGCCGGGATCAACAGCTTTTATTTCTTAGCCAATACGATTATTTTCGGGCCGTCTCCAAATATCCAGAAGCCATCCTGCTCCAGCGCCGTATTTTGGGGCGACAAGACCGCAAACGGCGAGTTGAACAGGGGTCTAATCCACGGCAAAAATATGGATGGAGAAAACGATTATCGGAAAATCACGGTCAATGATCTCTTAATCGTAGCCGTTGAGCCTGAATCTTCGAGTTTCCGACGATTCATCGGGATCAACTGGCCCGGTTTCATTGGTGCGGACATGGGGATGAATGAGTCCGGCTTGGTTCTGGCCCCGCACAGCGTCCTTTCAAGGCCGGACTGGGATAAAACCAACATGCTGGGCTACGCTCTTCTATACAGGGAAACACTTGAAAACAGTGCTACACCTCAGGAAGCCTGGAACTATTGGACCACCACACCTTCAACCAGGACTGGGGGTTTTAATACGGCCGTATCCGCAAAATACCTGACATCTGAAGACTATCCATCTCTCACTTTTGAAGTGGATTCATATGGGGGAGAAACACGCAATCCCACCTTCATAGCCCCGGTAAGTTCATATGATATCTTGACGACTAACACCTTTTTCAAATATCAGGGAGCAAATCCTGACGCTCTGACTCCCGGCAGTTATCATTCAAGAATAGAGGCGGACAATTATCGCTACAAAGCCATGCTCGAAAAACTCAATCAGTTTGAGAACGCAGGGCAAACAATCCAGGCTGAGCAAATGATTGAAATTCTGAGGGCGGCATCAAGGACCGAGCAATATAGCGGCATCACTGAATACAGCTTTATCGGATACCCAGACAACGGGTCGTTTGCCTTAGCCAAAGAAGACCTTATCAACAAGGTCTTGGAAGCTTGCTACGCCACCTTTAGTACATATACCTTTGATGAGGTTTTTCAATAAGCCAACCGCCGAGTACTTTCGAATGGCACCTTGGCCGTGCCATATCCCCACTGTCCCTTACAGCCGGATTGGAGTATAGAGTTGTTGTCCTTGGAGGAACCGAATACCTAAGGCATAACCGAACCGGCAACATAACGCTCATCATATTTCACTCAATTCCGAACTGTAACACTTTGGACAATAACCGCCTATCTGCCCCAAGAATTCATATCCACAGGAAGAGCATTTCATTTTCCGTTGTTGATCGTTCTTCAATTCATCCTGAACATCATCACTCAAGAACAGATAAGAACTCAAAGGATCATGGAGGTTGAACGGATCATGATTCTTGTCAACGCGATTCATTTCATTGGACAGGCTAAAATCAGAGAATCTTCTAACGGGATCGCTTTCATACTCGTTAAAAAAGTCGTCATCAAAATCCATGTATGAGCCTCTCCCTGAAAAAAATAGCGAAAGATTTCTCGAAAAGAATGATGGTTGATTAATCTAACTTACTGATTTTATAATTCTATTTTTGAGGAATACAAATTAATGGGAAAATATTTTGGGCACTGCCTACCCTGCACATACGATCGAGGACATCCCAGACCACCCACAGCGGCTCGTCTTGCCTTTGGGCAACCTTGGGTAGGCTTTTGCAACCGTGGAGCGTAGCAGGGCCATTTAAAAAGCCGTTCGGATTTGATAATACAAGAATCTATCTGATACTATGCGATTGCACATAAATATTCTTTCTTGACAAGGCATTTTTCACAGTCTATGGATATTAAATGTAATTGAGCCGGTCTTTTTTTCCTGCATCGGCATGAAAATTCCGGATCAGCGTTTGCCTCTCCCTGAAAATCAAAACCTTCTGCCTCAAGAGTAGTTCCGTATGACGATCACCAAGACCCATCTGATAAATTCAATCTCCACCCGGCTTGACCTTCCTAAAAAACAGACTTCACAGATAGTTGAATCTCTTGTAGAGAAAATCAAAAAAACCCTTTCATCAGGTGAAGATATTCTCATAAGTGGCTTTGGAAAGTTCTCTGTGAAGGAGAAGAAAAGCAGGAGAGGCAGAAATCCCCATACCGAAGATGATTTGATTTTGGATGGCAGAAGGGTGGTGACTTTCAAGAGTTCTTCAGTTCTGACAGAAAAGATGAACACCTTTAAGAAAACCTAACTTCAAAGCCAGATTCATGATGGCACTTTACTCAATTCTTTCGTGATCAAGAGAGAATCATATGGAAACAGAAAAATCATACCTCGGCAAATGGCGAATTCAGACCATGGAAGTCTGGGATAAGGACTTCATTGATCTCAATGGTCCAGGACGTTTGGTTGTAGAAGATAACGGCATTGGTTTTCTAAAATTCGGTGCTGTGGAAACAGAGGTGGATTTTAGAGTTGAATCAGTTGGTGGTTTTGAGCGCCTGAAATTTTCATTTGAGGGAGAGGATGAGGGTGACCCTGTCTCTGGGCGAGGCTGGGCAGAGGTCGCTGGGTCAGAGATGAATGGAAAGATCTACTTCCACATGGGCGATGATTCGGGGTTCACCGCCAAAATAGGCTGACACGGTGAAGGATGTACATCGGAATTAGGCGGCTTCCTCAGAGAGGTCTCACGCATCAAATCTTATGTGTCCCTCCATGTGTCCTTTTCTCTTCAAAATGGCGGGAAGGCCTGCGAAAAGACACATAAAATACACATGGTCTTTTCCGGTAAACACTCTAAATAATTGCATTTGCTGTATTTATATACGATCTTTGACAATGGAACAGGTGCCTGTCACGCCGGAGGTCGCGAGTTCGAGTCTCTTCGTCCCCACCATAATAAAATCAGGGGTTACGTTAACCACGTAGCCCCTTTTTTTTGGTAAAAATTGCCTTGCCCACCCTATACCCACAACCATTAAGGAAATAAGCAGTTAAAGAGGGTTCAGGACTGCAACAAAGAACGATAGAACCTTTCCTCGTCCACCACTGGAAGAAGTGGCTTAATATCAGAATTTGCCTTTTCATTATACAGCTATAACTCCGGCGAGACAATCCTTGACCGTACTTTTCTGATACGGTATCTTGACCATGAGAAATTGCATTTCGGGGTCTCTTGTAACGGAGAAGACCTCTTCTCGGACAAACCGGAAGACGTCCTGCAGGATAAAGGAATTTTGAGGGCTATCGCAGGCACTGCCTGACGAGAAAAGCTTATATCCAGCATCCATCTATAGTGAGGAGATTGAACATGGCAAGAGAACCAAAACCTGACTTTGAAAGATTTATGACCGCTCTCCACTGTGAGGAACCCGACCGGGTCCCCTTAGGAGACTGGCATGTAGACCAAATGCCCAAAGAAAGCTACATGGGCAAAAAGATCGTTTCATTGCAGGACCAGGTGGATTTTTGGCATACAGCTGGATTTGACTATCTCACTTCATCCTCAGGGATCCTGGAGCCGGTGCGCGCTCCGGAAGGAATGACCACAAAGGGGGAGGCCGTTCATACCGAATATGGAGACAGGGTCTCCAGAGAATGGGCACAGGAACATGAAGGGGTCATAACCGACTGGGAGCAGTTCGAGCAATATCCCTGGCCTTCCGTGGATGACTTTGACCTGTCCCAGTGGGATTTTTTTGATAAGGGTCTTCCCAAAGGGATGAAGGCCGTTCTTCTTCTCGGAAAAATCTATACAACGGCATGGATGTTTATGGGTGCAGACGTGTTTTTCAACGCCCTTGAGACGGAAGAAGAGCTTATCTCAGCCATCTTCGAGAAAATCGGAAAAATCCAGTACAACACCTTTCTCAGGGTCGTTGAGCATCCCAGTGTGGGCGCGGTTCTCCATCCCGATGATATCGCCCATAATACCGGTCTTCTGGTAAATCCCACGCATCTAAAAAAATATCTATTTCCCTGGTACAAAAAAATGGGAGCCATATGTCGAGACAAAGGGTTAGGGTTTATATTCCATAGCGATGGGGATTGTACGGAAGCGTTGGATGACCTGATCGACTGCGGATTCCATGGCTTTAATCCCATACAGCCCAATGCCATGGATATTGAGGAGGTAAAGAAAAAATGGGGCAAAAAGCTATGCCTCATAGGTAATCTGAACCTTGATTCGACCCTCACCCTGGGAACACCTCAAGACGTTAGGGCGGAGGTCTACGAAAGGATCAGGACCATCGGACCGGGAGGTGGGTATATGGTGGCTTCATCCAATTCCATCACGGATTACGTTCCCCTTGAAAATATGAAGGCCTTAATCGATGCCACCTTTGAGTTCGGCCGTTACCCCATTGAACTTGAGGAAGGGGCAGTCACAGGAAAGGTATGGCAATATAAAGGAAAAGCCCAAAAAAAGGAAGTCCCTTCTGAAAGCGAACTCGATATTGATGCATATTTGGCAGGGTTGTTGAGCAATGACGTTAATCGCGTTGTTGAACTCAGTAAAAAGGACATTGATTCCGGTGGAGATATTGAAAATGTCATAAAAAGAGGCCTGATCCCCGCAATGACGGGGATTGGCAAGAAATTCCAGACTGGAGAGATCTATATTCCTGAAATGATGATTGCCGCAAAGACCATGGCGGGAACCATTGACAGGTTTAAGGATCAACTCGACAAGAACCGGGAGAAGTTGGGCAATGTGGTCATCGGCACCGTTCAGGGGGATCTTCATGACATCGGCAAGCGCCTCGTCATTATGATGCTTGAAGGCCAGGGGTTTTTCGTCGAAGACATGGGGATTTCGGTCAAATCCGAAAACTTCGTAGCGTTTGTCAGAGAAAAAAAGCCCCATATTTTGGCCATGAGTGCTCTTCTAACCACAACCATGATTGAGATGAAGAAGACCATCATTGCCCTTCAAGAGGCTGGATTGAGGGAGAACATCAAGATCATCGTCGGCGGAGCGCCCGTAACGCAGAGTTTTGCAGACCAAATCGGAGCAGACGGATACGCTTATGACGCTCCCGGGGCCGCGCAGCTCTGCAAAGAAATCCTCTTCAGCTGAGCCCGAAATGGTTTCTCCCCCAGTCACGCATCATCAATCACTGAGGATACGAAAAAGCGAGCCATCTGTCTACGCCTGTGGGGTAGAAAAAACAATTTCCTGCCCCATGATTTCTTCTTCCAGTCGTCGCTTTCAGGCACACATAACAGTCAAAGATACTTGACAATATGCCCAAGAACCGACGTCTAAAAACACTGTGATACCACTTTTCTATTACCTCGCTTGATAACTACCATGAAATCCTGATCAACTTTTTGAATTGCCTCAAAAAGTTGTCAGTCCCACCTCCATCCCAAACCAACAATTTTTAAATATTCTCGACAAAACATCGAGACTATTATAGCATCCTTTCCTCAATACACAGCAAGTCCCTGAATCAATTCCAAGGAGTACACCCACATGACTATCACAAAAGCCGACATAATTGAACTAATCTACAAAAATTCAGATCTTAAAAAGCAAGAGTCGGCCTTCGCCGTTGAATCTCTCCTTGAAATCATCAAACGAACCCTGGAATCAGGAGAAGACTTATTGATCTCCGGATTTGGGAAATTCTGTGTGAAAGGCAAAAATAAGCGAAGAGGACGAAACCCCCAAACTGGCGAAGACATGATGCTGGATACGAGAAGGGTTGTAACCTTTAAATGTTCAGGAGTGTTGAAGGAGAAAATGAATGGGGAATGATTTGTCTCAAAAATAACTTACATCATCCACAATATCCCTGCCCACCGCCCCCTTTTAAGAAAAATAGTAATACCTAAAAGCTGCAATTAGCTGTTGGCTATTAGCAGTTAGCTTAAAGATATCAAGTATCTACATTGCCTCTGTCTATATTCGAGGCATCACTTTTTGATGCTGACTTATTTCACTGTAACTGGTTGAAATTATATTCCTAATAGCTAACGACTAAGCGCTAATTGCAGCTTTTAAGTAATATAGTCAGAACATGCCTCCTCATGGTCTGGAAATATCCTGGAGACGACACAGACCCAAAAAAAACCTTGTTTTCCCAAACGGCGGAGTCTATGAAAAGCACGTTAGAAATGGTGAAGAAAGCGGAGAAGGCACCGGGGGTTTTTCTGGCAACAAAAACCAGAACCATTTAGCGACCCTTTACAGAAAAATCAATAATGGCACAAACGGGAATAATTCAAGAAACCATCAAGGGAATCGTAGACCGGGTCACTTATCACAACCCAGACAACGGTTGGTCGGTCCTGCGAGTTACCCCTTTTGATAACCCCCACCAGCAAGACACCGTCATTGTTCACCAAACAAAAGTTTTTGCTGGAGCGACAATGGAATTCCAGGGGGCCTGGATTGTCCATTCCAAATTCGGTCGCCAATTTAAAGCCACAAAAGCTTTTGAGAAAAAACCCGCAACAACAGCCGCTATTGAAAAATATCTGGGGTCAGGCCTCATCAGGGGCGTGGGTCCAAAAACCG
>Ga0307929_1002128_pt1 | contig 13441 bp, 13 predicted proteins | sample AceLakmetage1330_FD_203160 | JGI IMG/M metagenome (GOLD analysis project Ga0307929, IMG submission 203160) | Saline water microbial communities from Ace Lake, Antarctica - #1330 | ecosystem: Environmental > Aquatic > Non-marine Saline and Alkaline > Saline | place: Antarctica: Ace Lake...
GCCATCCCGGCAATCACTGTGCCGACAACACTTTTTGTCCAGATGCCCAGCGCAAAGGCCAGGCCAGCCGCGATCAGGCGCGCCGGATCAGGATTGCCGTCCGTTGCCTGCGGCCAAACAACCAAAGGCGCGATCAGCCCCGGCATCACCGCCACCGCAACATAACGCAAATGCCGCAAAAACCAGTCGGGCATCGGCCGCGCGCCGATGATGCCAAGAAAGGAAAACCGGATCAGATAGGTGCCAACACCCAGCAAGATGATCACCGTCCAAAGCGTCGTCTTATCGGTAATCATTTCGCCCGCCTTTCCAGCCACAGTTCCACCTGAACCCCGGCGATCATTGCCGCAACCGCTGCTACGATCAGGCCCAGCGAATAGGGAACCCAGACCAACGCCAGCGCCCCGATCACCGAAACCAGCGCGGCCACAAAATGCGGCAGGCTGCGCATCATCGGGGCCGTCAGGGCGATGAAACAGATCGGAATCGCAAAATCGAGCGAGTATTCCGGCGGAATAGACTCCCCGGCGACCGCGCCGATATAGGAAAACACATACCAAAGCGGCACGATCGGCGACAGGCAACCAAAGTAGTAAGCCACCTTCTGGCCTTGGGTCATCTCAGGCGCTTCTTCGTATTTCTTGAACGCCACGGCAAAGGCCTGATCGACCATGAAATAAGATACAAGCGCCCGCATCCCAAGCGAGGTGCCCCCCAAATGCGGCACCAAAGCTGCCGAATACATCGCCATCCGCAGGTTCACTGCCAGCGCTGTCAGCAGCACGATAAAGGTCGGGGCCTCATCCAGCATCAAGGCAATCGCGGTGAACTGCGCCGCACCAGCCACCACCATCACCGTCATGGTCATGGCTTCAACAAGATTCAGACCGGCCTCGGTCGCGACCACGCCAAACAGAAGCGCGAAAGGGATGACAACCAGCACAAACGGGCTGCCGTCGCGAAAACCGATCCAATAGACGGATTTGGGGTTGGTGATGCTCATGCGTTGGCTCTAGATTAGGGTGGATCATTGCTAGGCCAAAATCCAAAGGGATGTAAATAGGTGATACCTGCTGACCTATCAGAAATAACGCCAGAACATGCATATAGCCGCGCGACGCTTTGTCAGCCCTCGCCTTCACTGCTGAAATCCGCCACCACCGATCCCGGAAACTCCGCATGACCCGGCCGCTTGGCATCATCTTGGCAGGCGGCCTGTCGCGACGCATGGGCGGCGGCGACAAGGCCCTGCTGACGTTGGCGGGCGACCCCTTGCTCGCCCATGTCATCCGGCGCATCCGCCCGCAAGTGGCCGATCCTGCCCTTAATGCCAATGGCGATCCTGACAGGTTCAAAGCCTTTGGCCTGCCGGTGATCGCGGACACGATTTCCGGTTTCGCAGGTCCGTTGGCCGGGGTGCTGGCCGGACTTGACTGGGCCGCGACAAAAGGCACCAGCCATATCGTCACCGTCGCCGCCGACACGCCGTTTTTCCCGCAAGACCTTGTCACCGGGCTGGAAAACGCCGCCCGCGATCAGGCCAAGCCCATCGCCCTGGCCCTCACCAAAGGCGGGCCACGCGGCGTGTCGCGGCATCCGACCTTCGGTCTTTGGCCGGTCGCCTTGCGCGATGATCTGCGCGCCGCCCTCAAGGGCGGCACCCGCAAAGTCGTGGCCTTCACCGACCAGATCGGCTGCGCTGACGCCCTTTTTGCCAGCGACGGGTTTGACCCGTTTTTCAACGTCAACACCCCTGACGACATGGACACTGCCACCAAAATCCTGCGCGATCACCCCAGTTTGGCTGATCCCGCAATGGCGCAAGGCCAGGTCTGACTGATGCAACCACCGGCCCTTAAGAACGACTGTTTCGCCCTGCCCCCCGGCGTCGACTGGACCCCGGTTGACACAGCGCTTGATCTGCTGAAATCCCGGTTGTCAAGCGTGGTTGGCAGCCAGCAGATCGACCTGTCAGACGGGCTGGGCCGCATCCTGGCGCAGCCGATCTTCGCCGCCCGCGCCAATCCCCCGACCGCAAACTCGGCGGTGGACGGATTTGGGTTTGCCCATGCCTCGGTCATCGCGACTGATGATGCCGATGTGCAGGAACTGCCGCTGATCCAGGGTCGCGCCGCTGCGGGCCAGCCCTATGACGGCCAGGTGCCCGCAGGCCACGCGATCCGCATTCTGACCGGCGCGCGCATCCCCTTAGGCGTCGACACCGTGATCCTGGAAGAAGACACCACCAGCCGCCAGGACCGCATCGCCTTTCGCGGCGGCCTGAAGAAAGGCGCCAACACCCGCAAAGCAGGCGAGGACGTCGCAAAAGACGCCCCTCTGTTTGACGCAGATCACCGCCTTATGCCGCAGGATCTGGCCTTGCTGGCCGCCACCGGCATCGCCAAAATTCCGGTTCACACCCGTCTGAAAGTCGGCGTCTTATCCACCGGGGATGAGCTGATCGCCACCGGCCAACCCCCCGGCGAAACCGGTGTTTACGACGCCAACCGGCCAATGCTTTTAGCGCTGCTTGATCGGTGGGGCTATCAGCCGGTTGATCTGGGCCACGCCCGCGACGACCGCGATTTGCTGCGCGCGCATCTGGATCAGGCCGTCACCGAGGTTGACGCGATCCTGACCTCAGGCGGTGCCTCCGCCGGGGACGAAGATCACCTGTCTGCCCTCATGCAGGCCGAGGGCCAGCTGCATTCCTGGCGGATCGCGATCAAACCGGGGCGACCCCTGGCGCTGGGGCAATGGCAGGGTGTGCCGCTGTTTGGCCTGCCCGGCAACCCGGTCGCGGCCTTCGTCTGCACCCTGATTTTCGCACGCCCCGCGCTTGGCCTGCTGGCGGGGGCCACCTGGCAAACCCCAACCGGCTTTCTGGTGCCCGCCGGTTTCAGCAAATCCAAAAAGCCCGGACGGCGCGAATATTTGCGCGCAAAAATCGGCCATGACGGGCGGGTGGCGTGTTTCAAATCTGAAGGGTCCGGGCGGATATCTGGCCTAAGCTGGGCCGAAGGTCTGGTGGAACTGGGCGACGCCGCCCGCGACATCAACGAAGGCAACCCCGTGACCTATTACCCCTATTCTGCCTTCGGCATCTGACGCCCGAAACCGCCTAGAGCGTTTTGCGTTTGATGTGAATCTCAAATCACCCCAATTTCGGGTGACCTGAGATGAAGCTGCATCAGACAAAACGCAAAACGCCTTAATCAAATGTCCCAGCAATCCGCCCCAGCAGCATGAAAGCCCGCGCCGTGCGGGTTTCGCCCATATCAATCAATTCCTGATCGGTGGCGTTCTTTTCAAACTCGGTCAGCACCGCATCGAACTGCCGCAAAAAATGATGCGCAGCGTCGCGAAACACCGGATCCTGCTTCATTCGACCGTTTGCAAGCGCCAGACAAGACCGGTCGCGAATGCCGCCCAAGCCCGCCACCGCCGGGCCACGGTCGCCCTGCGCAAACCGCCGCCAGGTCTCAGCTCGGGGCCGGTCCGGGCGCAGATCGTCCATGTAAATACCGTCCTGTGACAACAGCGTCAGAATATCCTGCGAAGCGCGGATCATCTTGGCGACATCGCGGTCTTCCAGCGCCCGGCGCAGGGTGCGAAAGCCTTCTTTATCCTCTTCGGTTTCCGGGAAATTCATCGCCCGGATAAACTCAGAAATCGTGATCGGCTCTGCCAGATCAGTGACCGGCGTGCCCAATGCCAGTGACGACTGGCCCTCGGTTTGGGGCACAACCTTGCGCGTCAACGCCGCCTTGCTGGTCGAGGCCGGGGCCGCCTGCGCGCCTTCGCGACGCGATGCAAACGTCGCAATCGCGCTTTCGGTCTGCTTTTGCGAGGCCGCGATCTCATCAAGCTGCTTTTTCAGAGACGGCCGCACGCTTTGCCCGGCGGTTTGCTGTTGCTGCACATAAGCATGCCGCATCGCGTCGATCGAAGCTTGCAACCGCGACGCCTCTTCGCGCATCACTTTGGCGGTTTTCGCCCCGGCACTGGCCACCCAGATCAGCCCGATTGGCAGCAGGATCGACACCATTGTCATCACAAACGTCATCGGGTTGAACCCCGGCGAGTCGCTATCTGACGATATGCCGATGAAAAACCAGAAACCGGCAACGATGCCCACCCAGAACAGGCTTAAAACGGCGGCGATGATATCGGATATTTCCACCCGGCCACGTATCTGACGCCCGTAAATTCCCAGGTCCAGCGGTGTATCCGGTTTTTCTGACTCCATGTCGCCACTGCCCCCAGGGAAAACTGACCTCAGATGAATTTCACACTGATAATTTCGTAACTTTTGGTCCCGCCAGGGGTTTTGACCTCAACACTGTCACCTTCCTCTTTGCCGATCAAGGCCCGCGCAATCGGCGACTTGATGTTCAGAAGGTTCTTTTCAATATCGGCCTCCGGCTCGCCAACAATCTGGTAGGTCTTTTCTTCTTCGGTGTCTTCATCAATCAGACCAACCGTCGCCCCGAATTTGATTGAGCCGCGCAGCTTCTTCACGTCAATCACCTCGGCCAGCGAAATCAGCGACTCAAGCTCTTTGATGCGGCCCTCGATATGGCTCTGCTGCTCACGTGCGGCGTGATATTCGGCGTTCTCCGACAGATCGCCGTGCTCACGCGCTTCGGCAATTGCCTTGATCACGGCCGGGCGGGCAGTTGATTTCAGGGCGCGCAATTCTTCATCCATCGCCTTGAATCCGCGGGGCGTTACCGGAACTTTTTCCATTGGCGGGCATTGTCCTTTAGGGGTGTTTCTTCGAAGGCTGAACATAGGATTTGACAACCGCAAGAGCAAGGGATTCTGTTGCCATCCGCCCCAAGACCAGCCGGCCGACCCGCAACAGCGGCGAATTCGCTTTGAAGATCAGGGCGTTCTTTAGTAACGTCGCGAAAAAGCAAAGAACGGGCAACAACTGATGGCAGGCGTCTTGAGGAGTTTTCTTCGCCTCTCTCTTCTGTACTTTCTGGTCATGGTCGGGCTGATCCTTCTGCTGCGCGACAATCCTTTGCAGTATTTCGTTAATATGATGCTTGTGCCCCTGGCCCATTGGGGCGCATTGCAAGCCCTGCTGCCCTATCTTGCCGCCCTGATTTTGCTGTTTTTACTGGTGACGCGCCTGAAATTTAGCATCGACATGCTGCGAAACCTGGTGCTTGCCACCGCGGCCAGCCTGCTGATCGCCTACTCCTTTGCCGCCCTCAAGGCCTCCCTGCCGCAGGTCTTTCCCTTTTACGCCGACCGTTTTTTTGCTGATATCGACCGGCAATTGCATTTCGGCACTGACCCCTGGGTTCTGACACATGCGCTGTCATCGGTCATCCCGTCGGGCCTTGCGACAACCTTTTACCTGACGATCTGGTCAATCCCCGCCTTCATCTTCCCGATCTGCCTTGTGCTGGTTGATCGCGATCCCAACCGGGTTTCGCGGTTTCTGCTGCTGTATTTGCTGACCTGGATCGGCCTTGGCAATATTCTGGCGCTGGCCGGCCTGTCCGTCGGTCCGGTCTATTTTGACCGCTACATGGGCGGCAGTGAATTTGTCGGGCTGACCAACGCCTTGCAAACCAGCCAGGTCACAACCACGATCTTTGGCATCATCCAGCAGGATCTGTGGCATTTCCTGGCCGACCGCGATCAGGAGATCGGCACCGGCATTTCCGCCTTTCCCAGCGTCCATGTCGGCATCGCAACCGTCATCGCCCTTTATGGGGTTGAGCGCGGCCTGATTTGGGCCATCCCCGGCATCCTGTTCTGCACGATCATCCTGTTTTTGTCGGTCTATCTGGGCTGGCACTACGCGGTTGACGGCTATTTTTCGATCCTGGCGCTGACCGGCGTCTGGCAATTGCGGCGCGGCTTGCCTTTCACTGGGGTTTCGCCCGAATAGGGCAGAAACCCCCTTCCTTTCGTCGCGTCTCAATTGACCTTGCGAACCAGCTTGGCTAGGCATATCGCGGCAAGAACAAAGATGATCCAGGCGCGCAAAGCGTCCGCTGAAAAGATGGGAAGGAAAACCATGTCCGAGATCGAACGCGAGTCGATGGAATATGATGTTGTAATCGTTGGTGCGGGGCCTGCTGGCCTGTCCGCCGCGATCCGTCTGAAACAGCTGGATGCCGATTTGAATGTGGTGGTGCTGGAAAAGGGCTCTGAGGTTGGCGCGCATATCCTTTCGGGCGCGGTTCTGGACACGTCAGGCCTTGATGCCCTGATGCCTGACTGGCAAGCCAAAGGTGCGCCGATCACGGTGCCGGTCAAGAAGGACAACTTCCTGATCCTCGGCGAAGGCGGCAGCCTGCGCATCCCCAACTGGCCGATGCCGCCCTTGATGAACAACCACGGCAAATACATCGTGTCGATGGCCAATGTCTGCCGCTGGATGGCCGAACAGGCCGAAGAAATGGGGGTCGAGGTTTTCCCCGGCATGGCCTGTTCCGAACTGGTTTACGGCGATAATGGCGAAGTCAAAGGCGTGGTCGCCGGTGAGTTTGGCAAAAACCCCGACGGCACGCCCGGCCCGTCCTATGAACCGGGCATGGAACTGCACGGAAAATACGTGTTCCTGTCCGAAGGCGTGCGCGGCTCCCTCGCCAAACAGGTGATCGCCAAATACGACCTGCAAAAGGGCAAGGACGTTCCGAAATTCGGCCTCGGCATGAAGGAAATCTGGGAGATCAAACCAGAAAACCACGCTGAAGGCACCGTCACCCACACGATGGGCTGGCCGCTGGGCGGCAATGCAGGGGGTGGGTCTTTCATCTATCACCTTGAAAACAATCAGATCTATATCGGCTTTGTGGTTCACCTGAACTACAAAAACCCGTATTTGTTCCCTTATATGGAATTCCAGCGGTTCAAGCATCACCCGGAAATCGCCAAAATCCTGGAAGGCGGCAAACGCGTCGCTTACGGCGCACGCGCCATTTCCGAAGGCGGCTGGCAGTCGATCCCGAAACTGGTCGCCCCCGGTGTTGCGCTGCTGGGCTGTTCCGCCGGGTTGGTCAACGTGCCGCGTATCAAGGGTAACCACAACGCCATGCTGTCAGGCAAAGCCGCCGCCGAGGCAGCCTTTGCCGCCATCAAGGACGGGCGCTCCGGGGATGAGCTGTCGGCCTATGAAACCGATCTGCGCAGCGGCCCGATCGCCAAAGACCTGAAGCGCGTGCGCAATGTCAAACCGCTGTGGTCGAAATTCGGCCTTGTCACCTCGCTGGTGCTGGGTGGGTTTGACATGTGGGTCGCCAACCTCACCGGCTGGAACCCTCTTGGCACCCTGAAACACGGCAAATCTGACGCCGCCGCGACCGAACCGGCGTCCAAACACAAGATGCTGGACTACCCCAAACCCGATGGCGTGCTGTCGTTTGACCGGCTGACCAATGTCAGCTTTTCGGCCACCAACCACGCCGAAGAACAGCCGTGCCATTTGCAACTGGCCGATGCCAGCATCCCGGTTTCAGTCAATCTGCCGCAATATGCCGAACCGGCGCAGCGGTATTGCCCGGCCGGGGTTTATGAGGTTCTGCGGGACGACGACGGGTCCAACCCGCGCTTCCAGATCAACGCTCAGAACTGCGTGCATTGCAAAACCTGCGACATCAAAGACCCCAGCCAGAACATCAACTGGCAAACCCCGCAGGGCGGCGAAGGGCCGAACTACCCGAATATGTAAACTGACGGAAACTTGTGCAAATGGCATGGCGGTTGCATTGCTAATAGGGGGGAGGGGCACTAGGCTCCTCCCCAACTGTTTTTTGCCCCGGAGAATCCCCGCGTGACCTTGTCTTTCAGGCCCGTCCTTGTCGCCATTGCAGCTGCCACCTTCGCGTTGGCCGCACTCCCTTCGCCCAGTCGCGCCGAAAGTCTTGCAGGCAGTTATCTGGCCGCCGCCCAAGCCAATTACGATAACAATTACACCGAAGCCGCGCTTTATTATGGCCGTGCTCTGGCGCAGGATCCTGACAATCTGGTCCTGATGCAAAACGCGCTTTTGGCCAATATCGGCCGTGGCGACATGCTGCTAAGCTTGGCCCTGGCACGACAGTTGGAAGCCAAGGGCGCTGAAAGCCAACTGGCACAGCTTGTGCTGCTGGCCGAAGACATCCGCAAAGGTGATTTTGAAGCCGCAAACACCCTTTACGAACGCGGTGTTGGCTTCAGCCCGCTGCTGGACGGGCTTGTGCGCGGCTGGATCTACCTTGGCCTTGGCCGCATGGCCGACGCCACCGCGCTGTTTGACGAAATGGCCAAAACCGACGCAATGAAAGTCTTCAGCGATTACCACCGCGCCTTGACCTTGGCCGTCGTCGGTGATTTTGAAGCCGCCGAACTAGTCCTGTCGGGCGGCGGCACCCAGCCAATTCGTATCGGGCGCGGCAGCCTTGTCGCGCATATCCTGATGCTGTCCCAGTTGGAGCGTACCGACGACGCCCGCAACATGGCCGCTGACGCGCTGAACGGCTCGGGCGATCCGCAAATCCTTGATATGCTGAACCGCCTGAACGCCGGCGAAACCCTGCCCTATGACTTTGTCACCGACCCGACCCAAGGCGTGGCCGAGGTTTTTCTGACCCTCGCAACCGTGTTGTCAGGTGAAGAAAACGACCGGTTTGGCCTGATCTATAGCCGCATTTCCGAATTCACCCGCCCGCAATCGGTGGAAGCCGTGCTTTTGGTTGCCAGCCTTCTGAACGGTCAGGGCCAATATGATCTGGCGGTCGAAAGTTTCAACAAAGTCCCCACAGATCACCCGATCTTTTACAGCGCCGAAATCGGCCGCGCCGAAGCCCTGCAATCGGCGGATAAAATTGATGCCGCCATCGAAGTCCTGCGCGGCCTCACCAAAACCCACAAACAAATCCCGACAGTGTTCACCTCGCTTGGCGATGCCCTGCGCCGCCAATCCCGCTTTTCCGAAGCGACCGAGGCTTATAACCAAGCCATCCAGCTTCTGCCCGATGCCCAGCCAAACCACTGGTTTTTATATTACGCACGCGGCATCACCTATGAACGCGAAGGCGCCTGGGACAAGGCCGAGGCCGACTTCCGGTTTGCCCTGCAACTCTCCCCCGATCAGCCTTTGGTGTTGAACTATCTTGGCTATGGGCTGGTGGAAAAGCGGATAAAATACGACGAAGCCCAGCAGATGATCGAAAAGGCCGTCGCCCAGCGCCCGAATGACGGCTATATCACGGACTCCCTTGGCTGGGTTCTGTACCGTATCGGCAAGTTTGACGAAGCCGTGCAACCGCTGGAGCGCGCCGTTGAATTGCTGCCGGTTGACCCGATCATCAACGACCATCTAGGGGATGCCTATTGGATGGTTGGCCGCAAATTGGAAGCACAGTTCCAATGGCGCCGCGCCCTGTCCTTTGAGCCCGAAGAGGCCGAGGCAGAGCGTATCCGCAAAAAGCTGGAACAGGGCCTTGATGAAGTGCTGAAAACCGAGGCGGCCAACGGCACATCCTCGGACTGATATGCTTGCCCCGGCCAAAATCAACCTTGCCCTGCACGTCACGGGCCAGCGCGCCGATGGCTATCACCTGCTCGACAGCCTGGTCTGCTTTGCCGATATCGGCGACCGCCTTAGCGTGACTGTTGCCGACGAGATGACACTAACGCTGACGGGCCCGATGGCCGGCAAGCTGACGGCTGACGCTGACAATCTGGTCTTGCAGGCCGCACACCTGCTTGATCCGATCAAAACCGCCCAGATCACGCTTGAAAAAATCCTGCCCGTGGCCTCGGGCATCGGGGGTGGATCGTCCGATGCGGCGACCTGCCTGCGCCTGCTGGCCGATCTTTGGCACCTGCCGCTGCCCGATCCTGCCGCCGTTTTGACCCTTGGGGCTGATGTGCCGGTCTGCCTGGCCGGGGGCGCCGCGCGGATGCAAGGCATTGGTGAAACGATCAGCCCGCTCAGCCTGCCTGCCTTTCCTGCCGTTCTGGTTAACCCCGGCCTCAGCCTATCAACCCCGGCGGTGTTTCAGCAGCTCGCCAGCAAAACCAACCCGACCTTGCAACCGCCGCCAACCAGTCTGGATCACAGCCAATGGCTGCTCTATCTGAAGGTTCAGCGCAACGATCTGGAGGCCCCGGCAATCGCCCTTTGCCCAACTATCGCCGAGGTTCTGCAAGCGCTGGTACAACAATCTGGCTGCGCTTTGGCCCGCATGTCAGGCGCAGGTGCCACAAGTTTTGGGCTGTTTGAGACGGATGCCGCAGCACGCATGGCCGCGCAAGAAATTCAGGCGCGCCAGCCAAACTGGTGGGTCAAACCGACCCGGCTGGCCTGATCAGACCACCCGTTCCACCACGTAATTCGCCAGATCCGCCATCAGATCGCGCAGCTTGCTTTGTGGCAAAACCGATATTGACGCCTTGGCCTTTTCGGCCCAGTAAATCGCGTCTTCGCGGGTTTCTTCCAAAGCACCGTGCCGCTTCATCAAGGCCATCGCCTGCGCCAGATCACCATCTTGCTGCTTGCGCTCCTCGATCACCCGCGACCAGAACGCCCGCTCGGTCGCATCGGCCTTTTCGACCGCTTTGATCAAAGGCAGCGTCAGCTTACCCTCGCGGAAATCATCGCCGATATTCTTGCCAAGCTGGTCGCTGGCCCCGCCGTAATCCAACAGATCATCCACGATCTGAAAGCTGATGCCCAGCGCGTCACCATAATCCCGCAACGCGTTGACATGGCCGCTGCTGGCCCCGGCAATCACGCCGCCAACCTCGGTCGCGGCAGCAAACAAAGCTGCGGTTTTGCCCCGCACCACTTTCAGATAAACCCCCTGATCGGTGCGCAAATCCTGCGCCGCTGTCAGTTGCAGCACCTCCCCTTCAGCAATCGTGGCCGAGGCATTTGCCAGAATATCCAGCACCCGCAGTGAGCCTGTCTCCACCATCAACTGGAACGAGCGTGAAAACAGATAATCCCCAACCAGAACCGAGGATTTGTTGTCCCAAAGCAGGTTCGCCGTCGGTCGCCCGCGCCGCCGGTCACTTTCGTCAACCACGTCGTCATGCAGCAGGGTCGCCGTGTGAATAAACTCAACCGTTGCCGCCAGATGCACGTGATATGGCCCGGCGTAATCGCACAATCGCGCGGATGCCAGCGTCAGCAACGGGCGCAGGCGTTTGCCACCGGCCTCGACCAGATGGGCCGTCACCTCGGGGATGCGCGGTGCATTTTCCGACGCCATTTTCCGCCGGATTAGCGCATCAACCTCAACCATTTCTTTGGCTAAAAGCTGCGCGAGCTCTTCATGCGGTTTTGAAGCCGACACGATCTGATCCATTGGCGCGATCCTCATATCCCTCGACAAGCGTGCAAACCTGCCGTTAAGTCCGCTTTATGCAAGAACTTCTCAGAACAAACGACCCGACTGTCATCGCCTTTGCCAAAGCTCTTCTCCGAGGGGAAGGTATAGACTGCTTTGAAATGGACGTCCATATGAGCGTGCTTGAAGGCTCCATCGGAATCATGCCGCGCCGCCTGATGGTCGCCAACAGCGACCGCTTCCTTGCCCGCGCCGTCATGCGCGACAACGACATCGATTATTCGGCCTGACCAATGCAATTTGCCAACAGCGAACTGACCGAAGACGGCTTTCTGGGCGGTGCTTTGCGCATCCTGCAACCCAAAAATGGCTACCGCGCGGCAACCGATCCGGTCTTTCTGGCCGCCGCCACCCCCGCCAAGCCGGGCGAGACGGTGTTGGAACTTGGCTGCGGCGCCGGGGTTGCGTCACTTTGCCTTGGCCAGCGCGTGAAAAACCTGTCGCTGACCGGGGTTGAACTGCAACCGGAATACGCCGCCCTTGCTGCGCGCAATGCCGCCGCCAATGGCATCGCACTGGCCGTGACCACCGCCGATCTTGCGGCCCTGCCAGCCCAGATCACCGCCAGCGGCTATGATCACGTCATCGCCAATCCACCCTATTTGCGACAGGGCCACGGCACCAAAGCCACCGATGCTGGCCGCGAAACCGCCTTTCGCGAGGCCACGCCCCTGAGCATCTGGATCGACGTAGCAATCCGGCGCCTGAACCCGCGGGGATACCTGACGCTGATCCACCTGGCCGAACGCCTGCCCGACATCCTGGCCGCCCTTGACGCCCGCGTCGGCAGCATCGCCGTCAAACCGCTGGCAGCCCGGACAGGCCAGCCCGCCAACCGTGTTCTGGTGCAGGCTCGCAAATCCGGCCGGGCCGCCTTTCGCCTGTATGCGCCCCTGATCCTGCACGAAGGCGACAGCCATGACGGCGACCGCGATACCTACCGCCCGGAGGCGCGCGCAATCTTACGCTCTGGCGCGCGCCTGCCCTTCTGAAATCGCGAAATTAACCTTTTGTTAACCATTTTGACCTAGGCAAATAGGGTCAGCCAGGCATACCTCTGGCTTGATACATATTGGTTTTTGGATGCAAAGCGGTGTTTTCTTAATCCTTTTATCCATGTCGCTAACCCCTATGGGCGACGCCTTGTCCAAGTATCTGGGCCAAACCCTGTCGCCCTTCTTCATCGTCTTTCTACGCTACTTCAGCGCTGGCCTGTTGGCCCTGTCGGTCGCCCGCCTGCGCGGTGTTCGCCTGGATTTCCCGCGCGCCGAACGGCTGGGCATCGTCTTGCGCACCGCCCTTGTCATCGGCGCCATGACCCTGTTGATCCTGGCCTTGTCGCTGATCCCGCTCGCCAACGCAGTCGGTGGCTTTCTGATCGCGCCGATCATCGCCACGATGGTCTCGGTCGTCGTCTATAGGGAACGGCTTACCCTGCCGCGCATCACTGGTGCTGCGGTCAGTTTTCTGGGCGCATTGCTGATCCTGAAGCCTGGGGCCGAATTTGAAATCGGTATGGTTTTCGCCCTGGCAGGGGGTGCACTACTGGGCCTGTTTCTGGCCACCACCCGATCCGCCGGGCCAACCGGCCACCCGGTTTCCGCCCTCGCCATCCAATGCCTGCTGGGCGCTTTGATGTTGTTGCCGCTTGCCTTGCCGGAATTTGGCCAATTTGGCCTGGCGATACTTCTGCCCGCAGCAGGCCTTGGCATGATCACCGCCGCCACGCATTTCTTAACCGTCGCGGCCTATCAACGCGCCGAAGCTGCCAAGCTGGCGCCGTTTTTCTATTTCAACCTCGTCGCCGCGGTGATTGTCGGCGTGGTCTGGTTTCAGGAAATCCCCGGCTGGTTAACGGTAATTGGCCTTGTCTGCATCCTGCTTGGCGGCCTCTTAAGCCTGATCCGCCCCACCCAGATGGAGCGCGGCCTGCGCCTGTTGATCCCCCCGCGACCAAGAAGTCGCGACAGTTTTTTGTGAAGACTTGATGACACGACTCGCAATCTGTGGTGCACTACACATCTAAAGTGAACAGGATTTTGTCAATCTAAGGAGAAAAACATGAGCTTAACTTCGCA
>Ga0307929_1002130_pt1 | contig 13427 bp, 15 predicted proteins | sample AceLakmetage1330_FD_203160 | JGI IMG/M metagenome (GOLD analysis project Ga0307929, IMG submission 203160) | Saline water microbial communities from Ace Lake, Antarctica - #1330 | ecosystem: Environmental > Aquatic > Non-marine Saline and Alkaline > Saline | place: Antarctica: Ace Lake...
TCCCCAGGCAATGAACCCCAGCAGAATGCCCGAGGCGACGTTCCCTGCCCCCATCAACAACGAGGTCAGCGCGTCCCGGGTTTCATACCTCCCGCCCCGGCCTTTCAGTTTGATCCACAAAAGCTCAACCAGGATCAGCAGGATAAACCCCGGCACCGCAAAGTTGACGACATCAGGATAGGTCAGATCGGCCATCATGTTGCGGGCCCTTTCAATATGTCCAGCCAGCCTGCCCGAAGGTCTTGTGGCAACGGAATGTCAATGGCGGGTGCGGTGAAATCATGGGTGACAATCCGCAAGCCATGCCGAGTTTCCTGGCAGTCAAACGGATGATTCAGCAACCGCGTCACCGGGTCCGCCCCAAAGGCCCAAAGGATGCCGGGGCCTGCACCTGTTTCAATCAGCGCATGGCTGTGGGCCGGATTGATAAGCAGCTTTTCTGCTGGCGTTTCATGATTGCGATGGTTCCAGATCCTGCGTGCGCTGTCTTCACCGTCAATCGCCAATACCGGCGTCGGCCGCATCAAACGTATCAAAACCACGATCCCGCCGATGCCAAAAACAACCAGCGGCAACAGGACGGTCAGCGGCATAGGCTGGGGTTTGTGCAAGGGTTAATCATGCCAGAAACGGTGAAACAACCAGGTAGCAAAGTCAAGAATTGCCCTGACGGCAGTTTGACAGTGATTGGGGAGGGGGTCGTTTGGGGCTCGGAATGCGTCAAAGGGACAGCGCCCCTGTCGTGGAGCCTAACGACACCATCTCCCGGCTCAGCGCCACCAGATGCGCCATTGCGCAGTCGATCACCGGAGCAACCAACCCAACAGCTCGCTTGCCCTGCCGCCGACCCATTGCCTATCCATTCGACTGATCGATCAATCAACCGGTCGACTATAGTCCAGTAGTCGAACCGTTAACCAATTCGTTACAATCGGAATGCAAACCCACCAAAAACCCATTCTCAGCCCGATCACTCCTCAGCCCGTCCCAGCATGGCCCGCAACAACGTCAGCGCTTCGGCGCTGTGCCAGTCGGCATCGCCCTGCATTCGTGCGAACTCCTCGCCTTCGGGGTTCAACAGCACTGTCACCGGCAGGCCGAAAACTCCCACTTCGCTGGCAAATTTCTGCTTGGGGTCGCGCCAGGTTGCCAGTTTTTCAATGCCGGCTTCGGTGAAGAACTTCTTGATCGCTGGCGGCGGATTGCGCCCGACGGCCACCAGGATCACTTCAAAATCGGCCCCGCCCAGATCGGCCTGCAACCGATCCAGCGCAGGCATTTCTTTACGACACGGCGCGCACCAGGTGGCCCAGAAGTTCAGCAAAACGGTTTTGCCACGGGCCTCGGCTAACAAATGCGCCTCGCCCGCCATATCCAGCAGCTCCACCTCCGGCACCGCCTTCGCTGTTTCATGGATCGCCAGTTTGCGCATGTCACCTGCCCGCAATGCCAGCAAGGCATCACGATCCGGCATTTCCGCCGCCGCAGGGTTTGCACCAAAGCCAAAGGCGACGTATAGCACGGCTAGAAAAAGGGCTCGGGTCATCGCGGGTCTCCACTACGAAAGAAGTCAGCATGCCAGACAGCACATCATCAAACGCAATGTGGGGCGGTCGCTTTGCCTCGGGTCCAGATGCCATAATGGAGGCGATCAACGCATCCATCGGCTTTGACAAGCGTATGGCCCGCCAGGATATCGAAGGCTCCCGCGCCCATGCGGCAATGCTGGCTGCACAAGGCATCATTACCGATAGCGATGCTTTAGCGATCAGGGAAGGCCTGCTCACGGTCTTGTCAGAAATCGAGGGCGGAACGTTCACTTATTCCACTGCCCTTGAAGACATCCACATGAATGTTGAGGCCCGGCTGAAAGACCTGATCGGTGAACCGGCGGGCCGCCTTCACACCGCAAGATCGCGCAATGATCAGGTTGCGACCGATTTCAAACTCTGGGTCCGCGATCAGCTGGATGCGTCGATTTCAGGCCTGCATGCCCTACAACGTGCCTTGCTGGATCAGGCCGAAAACGGGGCCGACATGGTGATGCCGGGCTTTACACATTTGCAAGTGGCCCAGCCCGTGACGTGGGGGCATCACATGATGGCCTATGTCGAAATGTTTGGCCGGGATGCCAGCCGGATGCAGGACGCCCGCACCCGCATGAACGAATGCCCGCTTGGGGCGGCGGCGCTGGCTGGCACATCCTTTCCGATCGACCGGGATATGACCGCCGAAGCCCTTGGCTTTGAACGCCCCGCCGCCAACTCGCTGGATGCGGTCAGCGACCGGGACTTCGCGTTGGAGTTTCTGTCATCAGCCTCGATCACCGCCACCCACCTGTCGCGCTTTGCCGAAGAGCTGGTGATCTGGTCCTCGGCCCAGTTTCGCTTTGTCACCCTGTCGGATCGCTTTTCCACAGGCTCTTCCATCATGCCGCAAAAGAAGAACCCCGACGCGGCGGAACTGATCCGCGCCAAGGTCGGGCGGATCAATGGCTCCCTTATGGGTTTGCTGACTGTGATGAAAGGCCTGCCGCTAGCCTATTCCAAGGACATGCAGGAAGACAAGGAACAGGTGTTTGATGCCGCTGACAGCCTGATGCTGGCGCTTGCTGCCATGACCGGCATGGTCAGCGACATGCAGCCCAACAAACCGCAACTTGAAATTGCTGCCGCCAGCGGATTTTCCACCGCAACCGATCTGGCCGACTGGCTGGTGCGTGAGTTGAATATGCCGTTTCGCGATGCCCACCATGTCACCGGCACCCTTGTCAAACTGGCCGAGGATAAGGGCTGCGATCTGCCTGATCTGTCGCTGGACGACATGCAAAGCGTGTGTCAGGATATCAAATATGATGTATTTGGCGTATTAGGGGTTTACAACTCAACTCAAAGTAGAGAAAGCTATGGGGGCACGGCACCAGTGCAGGTCCGCGCCCAAATCACCAGATGGAAGGAGATATTGGGATGACACGGATCAGCGCACTGATACTGCTTGTAGCAATCGCATTGGCAGCTTGCGGAATTGACGGCGAGCCGCTGACACCACCGGCCAAATCCGCCTCTTAGCAGAGACCTGGCCCGGGCTTAGAAAGGGCCACCGATGTTTGTTTTAAAGAACTTTTTCCTGATTTTTTTGCTGGCGATGGGCATGGCGACGCATGCCTCAGCCGCAATGGCGCATGAAAAAGATTGCGCCGCTTTGCTGACGGTCACCGGCAATGTCACCAACCCCAATCGCGGCGGTTATGACCCTGAGATCGACAAATTTTTTGGCTATACCGAAGTCGAATTTGACACGGCCTATGCTTTCACCTGCCACGCGCTGAATTCGCTACCAGCAGCGACGGTCAAAGCCGATTTCCCCAAAGGCCGAATGGTCCACACTTATGAAGGCGTGTTGCTGGCCGATCTTCTGGCCGCCGCCGGGGCCACCGGCAAAACCGTCACCGTGCAGGCACTTGACGGCTATGCCGTCGAAGCCCCGCTTGACGAAATGATCGCGATGGGTGCGGTTGTGGCGCTGTCCCGCAATGGTGAATCGCTGGGAATCGGCGATTTCGGCCCGACCCAGATCGTCTTTCCCCGCGCTGAGCGGGACGATCTGAAAGACATGTCCGACGATCTTTGGGTCTGGTCGATATTCCATATCCGCGTTGAATAGGCTAAGCCGCTCCCAAAAGGGGGCGGCATGTCGATACTGCGCTGGATTTATCTGTTATTAACCATCATCGGGACCATCATCCCGATGATGTTTTTCGGTCCCTGGATCAGCGAAAACGGCTTTGAGTTGTCGGCCCTAGTCGCCGCCTGGAAGGTCAGTCCGGCCACCACCGGCCTTTATTACGACATGCTGATCACCGCCATTGCCCTCAATATCTGGATCCTGGTGGAAACTTATATCCGCAAGGATTACTGGGTCTTGATCTGCCTGCCCGCCACCTATCTGATCGGGGTCTCCTGCGGGTTGCCCTTGTTTCTTTTCCTCCGCTCGCGCCCGGTGACCTGACTATGGATCATTTCCTTTACAAAGACGGCATCCTGCATGCCGAAGACGTCTCCCTGACCGACATCGCCCATGCGGTCGGCACACCGTTTTATGTCTATTCCGCCGCCACTTTTCGCCGTCATTTCAGGCTGTTTGACGAGGCCCTGCACGGCATGGATCACCTGATCTGCTATGCAATGAAGGCCAATGGCAATCTGGCGATCCTGAAACTGATGGGCGACCTTGGGGCTGGCATCGACGTGGTCTCGGGCGGCGAATACGCCAAGGCCCGCGCCGCTGGCATCCCCGGCGAACGCATCGTCTTTTCCGGCATCGGCAAGACCCGCGAAGAAATGGCCCTGGCCTTGACCGGCGGCATCCGCCAGTTCAACGTCGAAAGCGAACCCGAATTGCTGGTCCTGAACGAGGTCGCCTGTTCCTTGGGCAAAACCGCCCCCATCACCATCCGCATCAACCCTGATGTCGATGCCAAGACCCACGCCAAGATCGCCACCGGCAAATCCGAAAACAAATTCGGCATCCCGATCGCCAAAGCTCGTCTGGTCTATGCCGAGGCCGCAGCCCTGCCCGGCATCGACGTGGTCGGCATCGACGTTCATATCGGCTCCCAATTGACCGATCTGGAACCGTTTGAAGCCGCCTTCACCAAAGTCGCCAACCTAACTGAACTGTTGCGCAAAGATGGCCATACCATCAAACGCCTTGACCTTGGCGGTGGCCTTGGCATCCCTTACGAGCGGTCAAATTCCGCCCCGCCGCTGCCGCTGGAATATGGCGACGTCATCCGCCGCACCGTCGGTCATCTGGGCTGCGAAATTGAAATCGAACCGGGCCGTCTGATCGCTGGCAATGCCGGGCTGATGGTCAGCTCAGTCATCTACCTCAAGCATGGCGAAGGGCGGGATTTCCTGATCCTTGACGCCGCCATGAACGACCTGATCCGCCCCGCCATGTACGAGGCACATCACGATATCGTCCCGGTCCATGAACCCACCCCCGGCATCGAACCGCACCCGATCGATATCGTCGGCCCGGTCTGTGAAACCGGCGACACTTTCGCCAAGCAGCGCAACATGCCGCCGCTTGCGGCCGGTGATCTGGTCGCTTTCCGATCAGCCGGGGCATATGGCGCTGTCATGGCGTCAGAATATAACGCCCGCCCGCTGATCCCCGAAGTGCTGGTGGATGGCGATCAATTTGCTGTCATTCGGCCCCGGCCAAGCTTTGACGAAATGATAAATCGCGATAAGGTTCCTGAATGGTTGTGACCGGTTTGGATCACCCCAGGGAACCCTGATGCAGAAACCAAAGCACCAGATCGAGATTTCCACCACCCGCATCATGCAAAGGGCGCGGGCCCTGAAAGCATTGCGACGCCCGCTGGCGCTGACCCGGCTTGGCCTGCTGGCCGAGCGCGGCACCCACGCTTTCTGGCCGCTCTGGTCCTGGGCGTTTATGCTTTGGGCCGCCCTCAGCTTTGATCTGTTTGACCGATTGTCCCTGGAACTGGCCTATTTCGCGCTGCTGACCGGGCTTGGCGGCTTGCTGGTGTTTTTGGTGCTTGGCCTCAAAACCTTTCGCTGGCCCAGCCAGGCGCAGGCCGTGGATCGCCTTGATCGATCCCTAAAAGGCCGTCCACTGACCGCGCTTTGGGACAGCCAGGCCATTGGCGCCGACGATCTTGCCGCCACCGAAGTCTGGCACGCCCATGTCAAGCGCATGGCAGCCCAGGCCGCACGTGCCGGGGCCGTCCGCCCCGACCTGAAACTGTCAAACCGCGATCCTTTCGGCCTGCGCTATGTAGCGGCCACCGCCCTGGTCGTCGCCCTGTTATTTGGCAGCATCGGCAGCCAATCCGGCCTGCGCGCCGTGCTGGCCCCACCCGACGCCACCGCTGCCTTAAGCGGGCCGATCTATGAAGGCTGGATCGAACCGCCGCGCTACACCGGCCTGCCCGCGATCTACCTGAACAGCGTCACAGACGGCGTGCCCATTCCGGTCGCCGAAGGCAGCAAAGTCACCCTGCGCCTTTACGGCGAAACTGGCGCGCTAACCGTGGCCGAAACCGTCTCGGGCCTAGATGCCACCGCCAACCCGGTCAACCCGTCCACCGCCACAGATACGAACTCTAACCCGGCTCTTGATTTCACCATCAGCCAAAGCGGCACGATCAGTATCACCGGCCCGGGCAACATCACCGGCACGGCCAACAACGCCGCCATCTGGCAGATCGACATGATCAAAGATGCGCCGCCAATGATCGCCATCACCGGCCCGGTAGAGCGCAGCCCGCAAGGCGAATCCCTGCTGACATTCCAGGCCGCCGATGACTACGGCGTGACCGGCGGCAGCGCCACGATGCAGCTTGATCTTGACGCCGTGGATCGCCGCTATGGCCTGAAAGCCGCCCCAGAACCGCAGCCCGAAATCACCTTCGATCTGCCGCTGCCCTTCAACGGCGACACCCGCCAGTTTACCGACACCATCGTCGAAGACCTGTCCAAGCACCCCTGGGCCGGCCTGCCCGTCACCCTGTCCTTGCAAGCGGTGGACGATCCCGGCCAGATTTCCCGCGCCGAACCGGAAAGCATCATCCTACCGGGTCGACGCTTTTTTGACCCCCTCGCCGACGCCGTGATTGAACAGCGCCGCGATCTGTTGTGGAACCGCGACAACGCCAAACGCGTGACGCAAGTCCTGCGCGCCGTCACCCACCTGCCGGAGGATCTGTTTGACGACGAAAAGGCCTACTTGGTCCTGCGCACCGCCCTCAGACGGCTGGAATTTAACACCATCGCAGGCAAAGCGCTTGGCGATGAAGCCCGAAATGAGATCGCCGAAATCCTGTGGCGTGCCGCCCTTCTGATCGAAGACGGCGACCTGTCCGACGCCGAGGCCCGCCTCCGCCGCGCCCAGGAACGCCTGTCAGAGGCGCTGGAAAACGGCGCGACCGAGGACGAAGTCGCCGAACTGACGGACGAATTGCGCCGCGCCATGCAGGACTATCTGGAACAACTCGCCCGCGAGGCCGACCAGAACCCCGATCAGCAACAGGCCGAAAACGGCGAAATGCGCGAAATCACTAGCGACCAGTTGCAGGAAATGCTGGAACAGATCGAAGAACTGTCCCGTCAGGGCCGCAACGAAGAAGCCCAGGAATTGCTGGAACAGCTGAACGAAATGATGCGCAACATGCAAACCGCGCGCAGGCAGGGTCAGGGCGAAGGCGAAGGCCAGGAAGCGATGCGTGGTCTGCAAGACACCCTGCGCCAGCAGCAGCAGCTTTCCGACGACGCTTTTCGCCAGTTGCAGGACGAATTCAATAGCCCGCCCCAATCCGGTCAACTGCCAAATCAGGGCCGCCCCGGTCAGGGCCAAAGCGAAAACCCGGACCAGCCGCAAAACGCCCCGCTTAGCGAACAGGAACTGGCCCAGCGCCAGGAAGCTCTGCGCGAATTGCTGGAAAACCAACGTCAGGGCCTGCCCGAGGCCAACACCGATCCCGGCCGCACTGCCCGCGAAGCCCTGCGCCGGGCCGAACGCGAAATGGCCGAGGCCGAGGACCGTCTCCGTCAGGGCGATATGTCCGAAGCCCTTGATAATCAGGCCGAGGCGCTGGACGCCCTGCGCGAAGGCATCGAAAACCTGGGTCAGGAAATGGCCCGCAACCAAAACCCCAATGCAGGCCGCCAGGGCGATCAGGCTGGCACCACCGACCCCGATGCCAACCGCGACCCGTTAGGCCGGCAAGCCGGAACCGTCGGGCGGATCGGCTCGGACGAAAACCTGCTGGATGGCGATGACCCGGTCCTCCGATCACGGGAATTGCGCGAAGAAATCCGCCGCCGCTCTGGCGAGAAGAACCGCCCAAGGCTGGAATTGGATTACCTGGAACGGCTGCTGGACCGGTTCTGACGCCTTTAGCTCAGCGCCTCAAAGGAACTGCTTCAGCAGGTTGGTGGCGGTTTCAATCAGCCAGGTCACGGCCCCGTCCAACCCTTGCCGCAGCATGTTGACGACGCTGACAAATCCGTCAATCGCCCCGGCAGCAGCCGGAACGGCCGCTGTGATTTGTGGTGCCAGCGCATAGACCGCCATCAGGATCAGGGTCAGCAGAACCGCCAGGTAAAACCCGATCCGCCCCATGCCGGACCGCGCCGGACCGGCGTCACTGTATAGGTCTTGCTCCTGCGCGCGGCCCTTGTCGCTGGCCGATCGCAGGGTTGAATTCAACTCGTCGACATCCGGCAGATCGCGCTTTGGCCGGTCGGGACGGGCGGCGCGGCGCGGGGCCGGGGCAACCGCAGGGCCAGCCGTTTCTTGTGGCACCTCGGCGGTGGGTGCGGGCACGTCGTCAAAGACGTCAGCCTCAGGCGTCGTCAGCTGGTCTTCTTCCTCGACCTCTTCGCTGACCTCTTCTTCGTAATCCGTGTCTTCATATTCCGGCTCATCGGCCTCTGCCTCAGCTTCTGCCGCCCGCCGTTCGCTGTCGCGATTGGCGTTCAGCCGGGCGCGGGCATCGCGGGCGCGTTCGGCCAGACTGCGGCTGTCGCTTTCGGCTTCTGCTGCGACCTCGGGCGGGTCCTCGGCGGGGGGTTGACCCTCTTCCGTAGCCTCCTCCGCAGCAGCTTCCTCGGCAGCTTCTTCTGCGGCTTCTTCTGCGGCTTCTTCTGCGGCATCCTCCGCCTCTTCGGCGTCCCGAACCCCGGCCTCACGCTCCGCCTCGCGGCGCAGGATATCCAGAACTGACGGATCGACAGACGACTTTGGCCGCGCCCGCCGGAACTCAGGCGGTGGCCCTTCATCGTCAGACGTATCGGCGGCGTCCTCGCCCTCTGCATCACCGCCGGGCGTCACGGCCTCTGCGGCGGCTTGCAAAAACGCGCTGGCAGGGGGCTGAAACCAGGTTTTCCCGCAACTTGCGCATTGCACATCCCGGCCAATCACGGGGATGGCATCCTCTGCAACCTCATACTGGGCGGCACAATTTGGGCAAACCAGACGCATCCAACCCTCTGAGATTCAGTTCCGTTCGCAATATGGGGCGAATCAACCCGTGACCTATATGTAAACGGGCCTGCCTTCCTTTCCAAGTATCTGGTATCTCTGCTAGAGATTGCAACCAAAGCCCCTCTGGGCAAGTATTCCCGCCAAAGGAATCGGAGCAGAAATTGATCGAGCTGGCAAGTGCCGCCTATTCCTATGGCGGCGGCGATATACTGACAGATCTGAACCTGCGCCTGGCGCCGGGATCGTTTCATTTCCTGACCGGCCCGTCCGGGTCTGGCAAAACCACCTTGCTGCGCCTGTGTTACATGCAACTGCTGCCCAGCGCCGGCAATGTCCGCATCTTTGGCAACAACGTGCACGAGATGACCCGGGACGAGGTCGCGACCACAAGGCGGCGCATCGGCATCGTCCATCAGGACTGCCAATTTCTGGATCACCTCAGCCTGACCGACAACATCGCCCTGCCGCTGGATGTCGCTGGGCGCGATGCTGAGGCCGAAATGGGCAACCTGAAGGAATTGCTGTCCTGGGTTGGCCTGTCGGCCCAAGCCAACGCCCTGCCGCCGCAACTGTCCGGCGGCGAACGCCAGCGCGCCGCCTTGGCCCGCGCCGTCATCATGTCGCCGGATGTCATCATTGCCGATGAACCGACCGGCAATGTTGACTGGGAAATGGGGTTAAGACTGCTGAAGCTGCTGGTCGAGCTGAACAAGATGGGCAAAACCATCCTGATCGCCACCCATGATCTGAACCTGATCCGCAACGCCAAAAGCCAGATCTCGGCCCGGGTTCTGCGCATCCACAATCGCCGTCTGCAACTGGCCGGGGCCGATCTGTGAAGGCGTTGCTGGAGATGTTGCGCGTCCTGCTTAGCGGCGATCAGAAGGCCGACCGGGTCGTGCCACCCTCGGGCTTTACTGCGCGGCTGACGGTGTTCACCGCAGGCGCAATGGCCTTTCTGGCGGTGTTTTCGCTGGCTCTGGCGCTGGCCACCGGGCGGCTGGCCGATCGCTGGTCGGCCGAACTGGCCCGCACCGCAACCGTGCGCATTTCAGCACCTGATGGCCAGATGCAGGCCCAGTCCCAAGCCGTGCTCAGGGTGCTTGAAACCACGCCGGGCATCAAATCCGCCCGCGTTCTGACCGATGCCGAACAGCGCAAGCTGCTGGAACCCTGGTTTGGCCCCGACCTGCCGGTCGACACCCTGCCAATCCCCCGCCTGATCGAGGTGGTTGAAACCCAGGATGGCCCCGACATCGAAGGCCTGCGTCTGCGCCTGTCGGCCGAGGCCCCGGGCGCGATCTTTGACGATCACACCAGATGGCGCCGCCCGTTGATTGATGCCGCCAGCCGCCTGCGTCTGCTGGCCGCCTTTTCCATCGCCCTGATTGCGCTGTCGACCGGGGCGATGATCACGCTGGCCGCCAATGCCGCCCTCGCCGCCAACGCCACCGTCATTTCCGTGCTGCGTCTTGTCGGCGCGCGCGATACCTATATCGCCCGCGCCTTCGTGCGGCGCTTCACCATCCGCGCCTTCCTAGGCGCCACCGTTGGCACGCTGGCCGCCCTGCTTGGGGTGATCCTGCTGCCCTCCGCCGCGGAAGAAGGCGCGTTTCTGACAGGCCTTGGCTTTCGCGGCTGGCACTGGATTTTGCCGCTGCTGATCCCGTTTCTGGCCGGTATCGTCGCCTTCTGGTCGACCCGCGCCGCCGCTTTTCGCACCCTGAAAGGACTGACCTGATGCGCCTGATCGGTCAATTTATCGTCTCGGTGGCTTTCATCACCCAGATGTATCTGATGATGGTTCTGATGGCCGCGTTCTTCACGCCCTTCGCCATCTTCTCACGCAAATGGGCCTTTCTCGCCATTCACACCTATTGTGGCTGGGTACGCTGGACCGCTGACTGGATGGTCGGCCTGAAATCCGAAATTCGCGGCACCGTACCAACCGGCGAAGTCATAGTCGCCTCAAAACACCAAAGCTTCTTTGACATCATCCTGATCGTCCACGCCGTCCCTCGCCCAAAATTCATCATGAAAAAAGAGATCATCTTCACCCCCATCGTCGGCTTTTACGCCAAACGCATCGGCTGCGTGTCGGTTGATCGCGGCAAACGCAGCGTCGCCATCAAGAAAATGGTCGCCGGGGTCAAGGCCGGCACGCAACTGCCCGGCCAGTTGATCATCTTCCCGCAAGGCACCCGCGTCGCCGCCGGGGCCACGCGCAAATACAAGATCGGCACCGCCGTTCTTTATCAGGAAACCGACCAGCCCTGCATCCCTGCCGCCACCAATGTCGGCGTGTTCTGGCCCCGCCACGGTCTTTTGCGCAAACCCGGTCTGGCCGTGGTCGAATTCTTGCCGGCAATCGAACAAGGCCTCGATCTGGACCGCTTCACCGCCCATCTGGAAGACGCGGTTGAAACCCATTCCAACCGCCTGATGACGGATGCCGGGTTTGACCTGACCAAAGGAGGAAACCCATGAACTACCTCAAAGACATGGCCGCCCTCACCGCGATTTATGGCGCACCGGTGCCAACCTCCCTGACCAAGGTCGCCGATCATTTGACCCCGGAATACAGCCGCTGGATCGGGGCCTCAAAATTCTGCGTCCTGACCACGGTCGGCCCCGAAGGCACCGACGGCACCCCGCGTGGCGATGATGGCCCTGTTGTCGTGGAGCAGGACAGCAAAACCCTGCTGATGCCCGACTGGGCCGGCAATAACCGCATCGACAGCCTGCGTAACATCCTGCGCGACGACCGCCTGTCGCTGTTGTTCCTGGTCCAGGGCAGCAACAACGTCACACGCGTCAACGGGCGCGGTAAGATCACCGACGACGAAGCCCTGCGCGAACGCTTCGCCCGCAACGGCAAACTGCCCCGCACCGTACTGGTGATCACCATCGACGAGGTCTATTTCCAATGCGCCAAAGCGGTGATGCGCGCAGGCCTGTGGGGCGAGCAACCCGACCTGTCAGACCTGCCCTCCGCCGGTGATTTCCTGAAAGCGATGACCAATGGCCGCGAGGGCGGTGCAGATTACGACGCAGGCTACGAGGCCCGCGCCAAGACCCAACTTTGGGATCGGGAGTATTGATTTAGCAGATTTGCCGGGCGTCTGGGCGATCCCGCATCAGGTGCGGGACAGGCCCCCATGCAAACTCGGCTGATCAAGGGCTGCAAACCCGTAATGCCGCAGCCAGCGTAGGTCTGAATCAAAGAACGCCCTGAGATCCGGGATGCCGTATTTCAGCATCGCAATCCGGTCGATCCCCATGCCAAAGGCAAAGCCCTGCCAGGCCTCAGGGTCAACCCCGCCTGCAGCCAGAACCTTGGGATGCACCATGCCGGAGCCCAAAACCTCCATCCAGTCATCACCCTCGCCGATCTTTAGCTGGCCATCAACCCAGGAACACTGAATATCCACCTCGGCAGACGGCTCCGTGAACGGAAAATGCGACGCCCGGAACCGCGTCTTGATGCCGTCGATTTCAAAGAACGCAGCGAAGAACTCTTCCAGCACCCATTTCAGGTTGGCCATCGACAAATCCTTGCCCAGCGCCAAGCCCTCGACTTGATGAAACATCGGCGTATGCGTCTGATCATAATCCGCACGGTAAACCCGCCCCGGCGCGATCACCCGGCAAGGGGCGCCATGCGCCATCATATGCCGGATTTGCACCGGGCTTGTATGGGTGCGCAACACATGCGGCGGGCGGTCATCATCCGCCGCGCGGTGCATGTAAAACGTGTCCATTTCGGTCCGGGTCGGATGCTCGGGCGGAATGTTCAGCGCGTCAAAATTGTGCCAGTCACTTTCCACCTGCGGCCCCTCGGCCACCGAAAATCCCATATCGGCAAAGATCGCGCTGACTTCTTCCGTCACCTGGCTGACCGGATGAATGCTGCCCTGCCGCCGTGGCCGCCCGGCCAAGGTCACGTCCAGCCACTCGGTCCGCAAGCGGTCTTCCAAGGCGGCATCCCCCAACGACGCCTTGCGCGCCGCCAACGCCGAATTGATCTCGTCCTTCAAAGCGTTCAGCGCTGGGCCGGCAACCTGCCGCTCCTCCGGGGTCATCTTGCCAAGCTCGCGCATCTTCAGGGCCACTTCGCCCTTCTTGCCGACAGCCGCGAGACGCAGCTCTTCCAGCCCGCCCTCATCATTGGCGGCACTAATGCCGTCCAGATACTTTTTCTTCAGCGCGTCAAGGCCGTCCATAACCATTCCAGTCCCAAGAATTCAGTCGCTGAGTTGCTATCACACGACGGGCCGATTGCAAGCCCACCGCATAACTTCACCCCCCCAGACTAGGGTCTGTTGAGATTCAGGATTCCCATTTGTGTTGATTTCTGATTCAACTCTCTAAAAGAGGGGGTTTGAATGGACACAAGCAGATTTGTTATC
>Ga0307929_1002131_pt1 | contig 13422 bp, 14 predicted proteins | sample AceLakmetage1330_FD_203160 | JGI IMG/M metagenome (GOLD analysis project Ga0307929, IMG submission 203160) | Saline water microbial communities from Ace Lake, Antarctica - #1330 | ecosystem: Environmental > Aquatic > Non-marine Saline and Alkaline > Saline | place: Antarctica: Ace Lake...
TGCCTATAATCTTTTGGCACTGAAGGTATCGCATGCCTCAAGAGTTCCTGCTTCAAATCCTTTCTTGAACCAGCGGACTCTTTGGGCAGAAGAGCCGTGGGTGAAAGAATCAGGCGTTATATAGCCTTTTGCCTGCTGTTGAAGACGATCATCACCAATATGGCTGGCTGCATTAAGCGCTTCTTGAATATCTCCAGGTTCGACGATGTTTTTGACTCGATCAGCGTGGTGGGCCCAAATTCCAGCGTAACAGTCTGCCTGAAGCTCAACCTTGACGGATACCCTGTTGTACTCCTTTTCGGTTAGCTGAAGGCGAACTTCCTGGACCCTATCACTGGTCCCAATGAGTTTTTGGACATGGTGACCAACCTCATGCGCAATAACATAGGCTTGGGCGAAGTCACCGGGGGCATCAAATTGATTTTTGAGGTCTTGATAAAAGGAGAGATCTATATAGACTTGTTGATCGGCGGGACAGTAGAAAGGACCCATTGCAGCCTGGGCAAAGCCACAGGCAGATTCAACTTTATCCGTAAATAGCACAAGTGTAGGTTCCCTGTAGGTGCCACCTTTTTCTGTGAATATTTTATTCCATGTGTCTTCTGTGTCTGCAAGAACTACTGAAACGAAATCTGCAAGTTCCTGTTCTTCGGGAGAGTAGGATGGGGTACTTGTCTCAGTTGAAGCCTCTGGTTGTACAGTATCTGCAACATTCATAATAAGAGCCGGATCAATACCAAAATACATTCCCACAAGGGCAAGGAGGAGTATGCCTATACCACCGCCCTTTGCGCCACCCGGGATTAGTCGACCGCGTCTATCTTCAACGTTGGAGCTTCTACGACCTTTCTTCCAGAGCATTCACTCTCCTTACGATGTTAGCTTATTTTTAAATTTTTCATTCACCTGATAGACAAAGGACAGAACTTCGGCAACTGTCTGGTAGAGTTCTGCAGGTATTTCTTCACCAAGATCGATCTTAGAAAGTAATTCGACAAGATTTGCATCTTCCTGGATATGGACCCCGGCTTCACGAGCTGTTTCAATTATCTTTTTTGCAACTTCCCCCTTTCCGGAGGCAATGACTCGTGGGGAAGAAGATACCTGAGAGTCGTAAAGAATTGCTACAGCTTTTTCAAGTTCTTTTCTTTTCATATCAGGTGTTAAATTTTTGTGTCCAGCATGGATTTACCGTGCGGAACGAGTTGTTGGATAAGATCATTCGTTGGATTCCCTGAAGTGTCGGTAAAGCTTAATCCAAGAACTTCCGTGGAACTGATCATCTCTTTTAGGGTATCACTATGACTATTGGCAAAATCTTTTTTTGTTTTGGATTCACAGGCAAAACGGATATATAATCCTTCTTCCAATTGAAGAAATATTATCTCAATATTTCCTAAAGGTTCTAAAGAAAGGTGAAGTGAGAAGCGAAGTGTATCCGTATCTGTTGTGTCATCTTTGGAAGAGTCATCCTTTTCGACAAGAAGATAGCCGTTATCAAGAAATGGAAGTGGAAGTGGAAACATTAAGAGATTTTCAGATGATAGTCGCAATTGAGCCAGTTGGTATAATTCAAGTGTTCCGAGCAGCCTGTTCGTGGCATCTGCAAGCTCACCACCACCTTTTACTAATGAGGCAATCTCGAGCAGTGCAGCTTTAAGGGATTGAGCAGCAGGTGTTTTGTTGCCTCCTGCCAGAAGTGCTTCAAGCGTAAGCCCCAAACGATCGAGAAGTCCTTTCAAATGAGGGCCGCCATCCTTATCCCCGACGACCGTTTGCTGAAAATCATTGAACTCTTTTACACCTTGCTGAGATGAGGGACTGAGTTGAGTGAAAAGAGGAGGGGTACCAGTCTTTATTGATTGAAATAATCCACTTATATCGATATTTTTTCCAAGTAACGTCAGGGTTTTCCCGAAAAATAATTCTGGGTTTTTTGAAATAATTTTAAGTTCGAGTAATGGTTTGGTGGAGATAACTTCGAGGTCGAGTCGGGTACCGCTACTCAAGCTTACCCGGTCACTTTGAGCAAGTATCTTCTGGCCAAGAATGTCGAGGTAGAAACGATTATTTCCAGCGGGTTCAAGAACCGTAGCCGTAAGAGTCTGGCCAGGTCTAGCCTGCTGTTGGAATTGTTGTCTGCCGCTGGTGTCCGATGTGGCTGAACCAGCGGGCTTAATAGCTGAAAGTGCATTGATGGGAGTCATAGTACTCTTTCGGCAGAGTGAGGAACAATCTTAACGAACAACGTGGCACCAAATAGATTGGCCGATTATCCGGCAACCTGAATTTTCTCACGCAGTTGATCGCGTTGTTTCTGAAGGCAGTAAGAAATAATTGAATCTTTATCCTTTGCAGAAATATAATCAAAATGAAAAGAAACCTGATAACTATTTCTTCGTAATCGTTTACATCTTATAACATGGCCTAAACATTCAAGAGGGGGCATGTTTTCCAGGAGGTTAATCAAAAGGGTGATTTTATGTTTTGTTTTGGGCTCTTCAGGAAAAATAGCAAGAACTCCACTGCCGGACATGTCAAGTGTTCGGCCATCCAGAACCCATGACTTTTGTCTACTGTCTTTTGATTCCTGATCATATTTAGCGGTTATTGACACTTTTGCATCAATCCTAAAATATTCCCTTAGACTTTCGGGTTTCACACTATTTTTAGCTGTAAGCTCAAGAGTCCTGTCCCCATTGATTTCTATTATCTCTGTCGTTAGGGTCAATGCAGTCTGTCCGGCATTTATCGACACGGGACAATGTTTACTGAGATCTATATTTTTTGGAAGCTTTTTGGGCGGAAAAACGAGAAAGAAGTTTGGTGAGTGGGATTCTTTATAGATACAGTTAAGGCGAACAATCTGGTTATCCGTTGTCGAAATTTCTATTTTAGCGGTTTCACTATCCACTAACTTTTTAATTGTTTCTGAGATTGATGGGGCCACAGCGAAATCCTTAATTACTTTTTACTTTTACTTTCAACCGAAGAAGTTGTCTTTGGGCAACCAGACAACAGCCAATAATTGCATCCTGATCCTCCTCTTCGATTTCATCGAATTGGTAGGCAGCATCCCAGAGTTTTTCTGTTAGTTTGGAAATCCTTACCGGTGAGGCGATAACTTTAACAATTGTTGGCTCGGCTGTTGGTAATGCCAGTTCAATCCGCACCTGAGTATCAGCAGGAGGTTCTGTTGAAAAGCTTGCACGAAGACCAGAGCCACTTAGGTCAACAGTGGTTCCAGAAATTTTCAAGCTGGTTTTAGAATTTTCGAATTCAGGGGGAACTATGGATTTTAAAAGGATTGGAACTGTGCAATCGACTCGAAAGTATTCTCGAAGTTGCTCGTGGCTGATAGTCTTTTGTGCTATCATTTCAAGGGATTGGCTGGTGAGTATCTTTACAATATTACTTTCGAGTGAAAAACTCTGTCCTTTGACATCCAAATTTATAATAACACTACTTTTTACGTCAATTTGCTGAGTCGGCAGAATGGAGGGTTTAAAAAGGAGCGTAAAATGAGGAGCCTTGGTTTTTTGTAAAACGCAGTGGAGTCGGAGGCGTTCCTCTGAATGTTCTATGGGTAAAAAAATTCTGACAGGTTTATTATCAGAAATTTTGGCTAGGAAATCGTTCTGGTCTGTCACAACGTCAGCGTTCCTTTTGGGAAGAGTTTAATTAAAATTCTATAAATATTACTAAATAGTCTACCATCAAAAATTTAGTCAATCAAGAAAGGACTAAAAAAAAAGTAAGGAAATTCCGATAAAGAAATAATTATGTAATTCTGGCTTCTTGTGATCTAATCATTAAATGAAATGAACGATTGGTTTGAACTCTATCGAAATGTGGATATGATTGGGTAGAGATGGGAACCGTTCGAGTTGCTGTTTGATGGGATCTATTTACTGCGAGTGTATTTTTGATTAACAAAAAAAAGATCTTAGCGTTAATTCCTGCAAGAGGTGGTAGCAAGCGTCTTCCCCGGAAAAATATATTAGATCTTGCTGGAAAACCAATGTTAGCATGGTCGATTCTTGCCGGACTGGAATCGCAATATATTGATGATGTTGTCGTTTCTACTGACGATAAGAGTATTGCTGACATGGCATTGCTCTATGGTGCCAAAGTACCATTTATCAGACCGGATGAGTTGAGTGGTGATGACGCGACATCTGTTGATGTTGTCGTACATGCCCTAGAGTACCTAAAACAGAAGTGTCAACTGTATGATTATGTAGTTTTGCTACAGCCCACGTCTCCATTGCGTGATGCTCAGAGTATTGACGAAGGGGTTCTTTGGATGGACCAGAAAAAAGCAGATTGTGTCATAGGTATGACAAAAATCAATCATCCCTCAGAATGGACAATAGCATTGCCTGAAGGTCGGTGTTTAGATACCTTTTTTAAGGGGATGAAAAAAAATAGCAGCTCTGAATATCGAATCAATGGAGCTTTGTACATATGTTCTGTTGAGAGATTATTGGAAGAAAAATCATTATTTCTTAAGAGTAAATCATATGCCTTCGTGATGGGCCGTGAGGTATCTGTTGATGTGGATGATTATCTGGATTTTATGCTGTGTGAGGCGCTCCTGGCAGCCAGAAATCTACCCTTAGGTAAATTGTAATTCGAATTTTCAAACATAGATACCATGAAAACAAAAAAAGTTCTTATAACTGGTGCAGATGGCTTTATCGGTTCACATCTGACTGAGATCCTCGTGTCTGAAGGGTATCAGGTAAAAGCACTTGCTCAATATAATTCATTTAATAACTGGGGAGCGTTGGAGTATGTTTCCTGTCAGGATGATGTTGAGGTCCTGTGTGGAGATATACGTGACCCTCATTACTGTAAGCAGATCACCAAGGGAATTGAGATCGTCTTTCATCTAGCGGCACTGATAGCTATTCCGTATTCATATGTGGCGCCAGGCAGTTATGTCGACACTAATGTCAATGGAACGTTAAATATGTGTCAGGCCTCCAAAGAGAATAACGTCCAGCGTTTTATTCACACTTCAACCAGCGAGGTATATGGTACCGCCCAGTATGTTCCAATCGATGAAAAGCATCCCTTGCAGGCGCAATCCCCCTATAGCGCAACGAAAATTGCCGCTGATGCACTTGCTATAAGTTTTTATAACAGTTTTGATCTGCCTGTAACAATTGCCAGGCCTTTTAATACTTATGGGCCTAGGCAATCTGCTAGAGCGGTAATTCCTACAATTATTGCACAGATAGCCAGTGGGAAAACTACGATCAAACTTGGAGATGTTTCACCAACACGAGATTTTAGCTTTGTTGAAGACACTTGCCGTGGTTTGCTTGCCTTAGCCAACTGTCCAAAAGCCATAGGGAAGACAGTTAATATAGGATCGAATTCTGAAATTTCTATCAGGGACACCTTGTATTTGATAAGGGAATTGATGGGAAATGACATTGATTTTATAACGGAGTCTCAAAGACTCCGTCCTGATAAGTCAGAGGTGTTTCGACTTTGGTGCGATAATAGCCTTCTCGTATCTTTAACTGGGTTTAAGCCGCAAGTTGACATCCGGGAAGGACTTCAACGAACAATTGACTGGATAACCCAACCATCAATTCTGCAATCGTATAAGAGTGGAATATACAATGTTTGACAAATTTATCTCTTTTGTCCAGGAATTGTATGGAACTACTGAATTTATCCCCCTTCATAGTCCTCGTTTCGATGGGAATGAAAAGAAATATCTTTTGCAGACCATAGATTCTACTTTTGTTTCAAGTGTAGGGCACTTTGTAGATACCTTTGAGCAGGGAATTGCTGATTTTACTGGAGTTAATTATGCCATTGCGACTGTTAATGGTACTGCGGCACTCCATATAGCTTTACGCTTGGCAGGCGTTGAACCAGGGACGGAAGTGATAACACAATCTCTTACCTTTGTCGCAACCTGCAATGCCATCCGATACTGTGGTGCTTTGCCAGTATTTGTTGATGTTGATCGATCAACTCTTGGCCTTTCCCCCGAAAGTCTCGAAGAATTTATGGAAGAGCATTGTGAAGTACGTGATGATGGGCATTGCTGGAACAAGAGCAGTAATCGTCGGATTGCCGCCTGCCTCCCCATGCATACTTTTGGATTTCCTGTTGAATTAAATAAAATTAAAGAGCTTTGCGACCGGTTCCATATAGAGATGGTTGAAGATTCTGCAGAATCTCTAGGAAGTCGATATCGGGGGAAGCATACTGGTAATATCGGAAAGCTAGCGATTCTGAGTTTTAACGGTAACAAGATAATAACAACAGGCGGTGGTGGAATCATTTTGACCAATGACGAAATAGTCGCTGCTCGTGCAAAACATATTACTACAGTCGCCAAAGTAGTACATCGCTGGAACATTGAGCATGATGAACTTGGGTATAACTATCGATTGCCAAATTTAAATGCTGCGCTAGGTGTTGCGCAGTTGGAAATGTTGCCATCATTTATTGAAAATAAACGATGCCTTGCTAAAAAGTATCAAGAGTGGGGGACAGAATATGGGCTTGAGTTTGTCGTGGAACCTGAAGAGGTTCAGGCGAATTACTGGCTTAACACTGTTGTCTGTGCCAATCGCGATGAAAGGGATGATATGCTAAAGGTCACTAACGAAAACAATGTTATGACTCGTCCGGTTTGGACCCCCATGCATCGTCTTGCCATGAATATGGATAGCCAGAAGGCTGGTATGGACAATACTGAATGGTTGTGCCAGCGTCTGGTTAACGTCCCCAGTGGAATATGTTTGAATGTTTAACGAAATGAAAGGTGCTTACAGAGGCCAATTTATTTAGGATAGGGGATATTGTAATTGCATCAGAAAATAGGCTATACAGTATGTGAATATTTTTATGACACCATCAATGAATAATGAATCGTGTGAACTGTTCACAAATATCTGAAAAATGGTAATATTTTATGGAAATGTTTCAAAAAAAGAATCGGTATGTCAGTAGTGTCGATTTTCTTTCAGATTACAACTTAGCTACTGGTAAGCTGACTAAGAAATATGGGCTTCCTGCAGATATAAAGTTTTGTCGAAAATGTGTAATATCAAATCAAAGGCCAAACTCAGCCGTTGAATACCAGCATACTGCCGAAAGTGAAAAGAAAACGATTGGATTTGACTCTCAGAATGTTTGTGATGCCTGTAGGGTCGCTGAAGCGAAGGCTTTGGGGATAAACTGGCAAGAGAGAGAGAAGGAGTTGATCGAATTATGTGATCGTTATAGAAAAAATGATGGGTCCTACGATTGTCTTGTTCCAGGTTCAGGAGGGAAAGATAGTTTTTTTCAAGCACATGTTCTTAAATATAAATATGGAATGCATCCTCTGACTGTAACATGGGCTCCTCATATGTACACACCATGGGGCTGGGAAAATTTCCAGGCGTGGCTAGGGGCAGGTTTTGATAATTACTTAATGACTCCCAACCCTCGAATACATCGTTTACTTACTCGCCTTTCAATAGAGAATTTATTGCATCCATTCCAGCCCTTTATACTAGGACAAAAATCATTAGCTCCAAAGCTTGCCGCAATGATGAATATACCACTGGTGTTTTACGGTGAAAATGAAGCGGAATATGGAAATCCTATTCAAAATATCGAATCAGCCAGGAGAGACTGGTCGTATTTTACAGGTGATGATCAATCGGAAATATACCTTGGTGGCGTATCTGTGCAGCAACTTAAAGAGTCATTTGCTGTAGATAAAGTAGACTTGGAGCCTTATTTACCCGTGAATCCATGTGTGTTGGAAGAAAAGTCAATAGATGTACACTATCTTGGATATTACCTTCCATGGCACCCACAAGGAGCGTACTATTACGCCGTTGAACATGGGGGCTTTAAAGCGTCACCCGAAAGAAGCCCCGGTACGTATAGTAAATATAATAGTATTGACGATAAAATTGATGATTTTCACTACTACACGATCTATATAAAATTTGGTATAGGTCGGGCTACTTACGATGCATCTCAAGAAATACGTAATAATGAAATTAATCGTGATGAAGGAATAGCTTTGGTTCGGAAGTATGATGGTGAATTTCCTGAGAGATTTGCAAAAGAAGTATTCAATTATATAAGTTTACCAGAGAAAGAATATCCGATAGCCTGTAAACAATTCGAGCAGCCACTAGTTGATAGAACCTATTTTGATAGTTTGATAGATACATTCCGCTCACCACACCTTTGGGAAAAGAAAGGGGAAACCTGGGCATTACGTAAAACTCTCTGGAACGAGGGTAGCGAACTTTGAGGAGGGTAAGAGTAATTGCAAGGCTGGATGTTAAGGCTCCAAACCTGGTTAAGGGAATCCAGTTTGAAGGTTTGAGGAAATTGGGTAATCCCAATGATTTTGCAAAAGACTATTATGAACAGGGCATTGATGAAATTTACTATGAGGATATTGTCGCCAGCCTCTACGAGCGTAACAGCCTTTTAGATATCATCGTGAAGGCGACTAAGGATATTTTTGTCCCTATCACTGTCGGTGGCGGTTTGAGAACTGTTGCGGATGTACAGGCTGTGCTTCAGGCTGGTGCTGATAAGGTTGCAATCAATACAGCAGCGATTAAAAATCCTACGCTTATTAGGGAAGTTTCTGAGCGTTTTGGAAGTCAATGTATGGTTCTTTCGGTCCAGGCCAAAAAAACGACCTCAGGTTGGGAGGCATATTATGACAACGGTCGGGAACGAAGTGGGATTGATGTTGTGGAATGGATCAAAAATGGTGTGGCTTCAGGTGCAGGTGAGATACTTTTAACCTCGGTTGATATGGAGGGAAGTAGGAAAGGGTTCGATTTGGAGCTTGTTGAAACTATCACTCGTCTCGTTGATATCCCGGTTATTGCTAGCGGTGGTATGGGTGACTTATCAGATTTTGAGAAAGTAGTTATCGACGCCCATGCTGATGCTGTTGCTGTTGCAAGTGCCTTGCATTATCGTACGATTACTGTTGCGCAAATAAGAAAATTTGCAGCGGAACGTGGGATCTTGGTTCGGCAAAGTTGTGGGGTGGGGAATGGATGTTGATGTAGTTACCATTGATTACGGCATGGGAAACCTATTGAGTGTTAAAAGGGGGCTTGAAGCTGCAGGGGCCAAGGTGGGTATCACTTCAAAAGGTTCTGAAATTGTGTCAGCTAGACGATTAATTTTGCCAGGAGTTGGTGCCTTTGGTGATGGAATGAAAGAGCTAAGACAAAGGGGGCTTATTCAACCCATTAATCAATATGTCAACCAGGGGAGACCACTGCTGGGGATTTGTCTGGGGATGCAGATGTTGTTTGAGAAAAGTCTGGAATTTGGCGAGCATGTTGGGCTTGGTTATATTCCAGGTGTAGTTCAACGTATTCCAGGAAATGAAGATGGAAGAATGGTAAGGAAAATTCCTCACATTGGATGGAATAGTCTAGATTCTCCGAAGAAAAAAACTATATGGAATGATACAATATTGCAAGGGGTTGGCCTTGAACAGACATTCTATTTTGTTCATTCGTATATGGCTGTTCCGGCTTCCATTGTGAATATTCAAGCGGTATGTGAATATGATGGGCTTACAATACCAGCCGTTGTAGAGAAGGGTAGTGTTGTAGGATGTCAATTTCACCCAGAGAAGAGTGGCCCTGATGGTTTGGCAATCCTTGCTAGATTCTTACGTCTCTGATTTATAAAAATATGTTACGGAACGCCCAATGGAAGAAAACTACATAACCATTATTGCAGAGGCGGGTGTGAATCATAATGGTGATTCTGAAGTTGCCATGGATCTTATCGATGCCGCGGCAGAAGCAGGTGCTGATGTTGTAAAGTTTCAGACATTTAAATCCCAGGATCTATTGGTCAGAGGTGCTGAGAAAGCAGGGTATCAAAAAAAAAATACAGGGGTGACGGAAAACCAGTTTGAAATGTTGAAAAAGTTAGAACTTTCCCATGAAGTGCACCATAAACTCTTAACGTATTGTAAGAAAAAAAAGATTCAATTTTTGTCAACGGCCTTTGATAAGAAAAGTCTCAGTTTTCTCACAGGCTCACTTCAACTCAAGCTTCTGAAAATTCCTTCTGGTGAAATAACTAACGGGCCTCTATTACTCCAATATGCACTGTCTGGATGTGATCTGATACTTTCTACTGGCATGGCAACTCTTGTTGAAATAGAGGAAGCATTATCGGTGATTGCCTTTGGTCTTCTTGCTCTTGATATGCCTCCATCAGCCAATGCTTTTCAATCAGCTTTCAAGTCCCGGGAAGGGAAAAAAATTTTGCAAGAAAAAGTCACACTGCTTCATTGCACTTCTCATTACCCTGCTCCTTACAAAGATATAAATTTGAATGCGATTCAAACAATGAAGGATGCTTTTGGTCTACGGGTTGGTCTTTCTGATCACAGTCAGGGGATTATCGTTCCACTTGTCGCCACCGGTTTTGGTGTGTGTATGATTGAAAAACATTTCACATTAGATAAAACAATGCAAGGGCCAGATCATGTCGCCTCTCTCAATCCGGATGAATTGCTCCAAATGGTAAAAGAAATCCGGATAGCTCAAAAAACATTTGGAACTGGCAGGAAAGAACCACAGGAATCTGAAATACCTAATATCGAAGTTGCAAGAAAAAGTCTAGTTGCAGGAAGAGATATATTTGAAAATGAATTGTTTAATAAGGAAAATCTCATTCCCAAACGACCTGGTTCAGGGGTTAGTCCTATGAAATATTGGGATTATGTTGGTAAACCTGCCGATCGACAATATAAAAATGACGAATTCATAGGAGTCTAATGAATTGTTCTTTGCCTGTGATTGTTTTAGGGGCTGGTGGTCATGCAAAAGTTCTCATTAACGCCTTGTTGGCAAGCAACAGAAGGATAGTAGGGGTAACGGACCCTGCTCGAAATGAGGGAGAAGATATCCTGGGGGTGAAAGTGATTGGGGATGACTCAGTTGTCTTGTCATTTTCACCAAAAAATATCGAGCTTGTTAATGGTATTGGAGCGTTACCCGGTAAAAACACTCGCTGGGATATTGCGGATCGTTTCAGGCAGCAAAATTATCGCTTCGCCAAGGTAATACATCCAACAAGCACGATTGGAAAGGAAGTAGTGCTAGAGCAGGGAACGCAGATCATGGCTGGAGTTGTGATTCAACCTGGTTGTTTTATCGGAGAGGACACAATTGTCAATACCGGGGTAGTTATCGAACATGATACCATAATAGGTAAGAGGTGTCATATCGCGCCAGGCGTAGTGCTTAACGGTGGCGTTTGGTTAGGAAATCAGGTTTTTATTGGAAGTTCAAGTTCTGTTATTCAGTCCGTTTCAATTCATGATTCATCAATTATTGGGGCTGGGTCAATTATTTATAGAGATATTCCGGCTAATACGAAAATCATTCAAAAAAGAGTTAGTATCGATGGGGGGACACAGTGATACAGTGGGATGATATTTTACTTCAACCTGGTGATTCTATTTCAAAGGCGATTGACTACTTAGGTAAAAACTGTTTGAGGATAGTTCTTATTGTCGATAGCAAACGACGACTTCTGGGGACAGTAACTGATGGTGATATTCGAAGAGCATTGATCTCAAAGAAAACATTAAAAAGCCCGGTGGGGGAATTTATGTGTACCTCACCACTTGTGGGTAAGAAAACTGACAAGAAAAGCAAACTTTTATCACTTATGCGCTCAAAGGATTTACTTCATATCCCGATTTTAGATAAGAATAAAGTAGTTATAGGGTTACAAACTCTTCAATCAGTAACCGGTGGTAAACGGTATGATAATTTGGTTTTTCTGATGGCGGGTGGTTTTGGTAAACGCCTGCATCCCCTAACCTTAGATACTCCAAAGCCACTTTTGGAAATAGGGAACAAACCTATTTTGGAAAATATTATAGAGCGATTTTTTGAAGCTGGCTTTTCAAACTTTGTTATCTCCACCCACTATAAAGCTGAGATGCTGAAGAACCATTTTGGTGATGGCTCTAAATTGGGTGTCAATATAGACTATGTATATGAGAATTCACCACTAGGGACTGCTGGAGCCTTGGGGCTTCTTCCCGAGAGGATGGTCACTTCATTACCGATGGTGTTGATGAATGGTGATTTATTGACCAAGGTTGATTTCGAAGAAGTTTTGAAGTTTCATAATGAAGAGGGCGGGAGCGCCACAATGTGCGTAAGGGAATATGATTTGCAGGTACCTTATGGTGTTGTGGAGGTTCAGGGAAGTAGGTTGGAAAATATTTTCGAGAAACCTACGCATAAATTTTTTATAAATGCTGGGATTTATGTATTGGATATGAAGTTACTTGCTGGAATTAAACAAGGTGATCATTTGGATATGCCCGAATTCCTGCAAAGTCACGTCACAAATGGTCACAAGGTAAATGCTTTTATGATCCATGAATTCTGGTTGGATATTGGCAGGATTGAAGATTTCCAGAGAGCACAGGTTGAGGTCGGTCGAGGCTTTACTTAGGAAGGACCATAATGAACTGTTTTGTGTGTTAAGCGAATCATTTTACGATTCAACGGATCCGGTGATATAGGTAAAATAAAAACGGAAGGCAACTGTGCCATAAACGTTATGGGAGAACTAACCTAGTTCCCCATTTCATTGAAGCCCCATCTCCTCCCCCCATATAATTTTTATGAAAGTATTACTGGTAGTTTACGATAATGACTCATATATCCATTGGTTTCCTCAGGGACTTGCTTATATTGCAGCCGTTCTGCGGCAGAATGGTCACCAGGTTGAAATCTATAACCAGGATACTAACCACTATGCTGATTCTCACCTGACCGCTTTTCTTGACAGCAACAGCTATGATGTTATAGGCGTCAGTATTATTGCCGGTTATTATCAATATCGGAAACTGCTTTCCATTGCTGAAGCAATCAATTCTTCAAAAAAACGTCCTGATCATTTTATTATTGGTGGGCATGGTCCAACTCCAGAACCTGCCTTTTTTCTGGAAAAAACAGCAGCAGATATTGTTGTCATGGGGGAGGGAGAGGAAACAATAAATGAACTTCTCCAAGCTCTAGAAAATAAAGTCGAATTAAGCTCAGTCCAGGGCATAGCTTTTCGAGACGGCAGTAAGTGTATTATTAACAAACGTCGTCCTCTGATAGAGAATATTGATACAATCCCATGGCCTGCCTACGACCTCTTCCCCATTGAAATGTACCGTCTGTTAAGACTACCTCATATAAATAATAATGAATTCTGTCTGCCTCTTCTTTCCGGTCGTGGCTGTACCTTTACCTGTAACTTTTGTTATAGAATGGATACAGGGTTTCGGCCGAGAAGTGCCGAGGCGATTATAGAAGAAATCAGCTATTTGAAAAAAGAATATAACATTAGCTATATCGCATTTTCCGATGAATT
>Ga0307929_1002132_pt1 | contig 13417 bp, 12 predicted proteins | sample AceLakmetage1330_FD_203160 | JGI IMG/M metagenome (GOLD analysis project Ga0307929, IMG submission 203160) | Saline water microbial communities from Ace Lake, Antarctica - #1330 | ecosystem: Environmental > Aquatic > Non-marine Saline and Alkaline > Saline | place: Antarctica: Ace Lake...
TATATGATGGATTTTGAAGAAAAAACCTATAAGCATCCTGTTACTTCTTTTCTGAAAGTTAAGGATACTTTAGATTGTATGTTGTTTGATTTAGTCTGTCCTCAGACACACTCTTCTTGACGGTACCCAAACTTAACATTGACCCCCCGCTGATGCGCTAAGATTACTTCATCGACCAAGTCGTTCACTGGGTTATCTGACTTATCGTCTATAATCACAAAATACATAGCAATATTAATAGAATCTTTTGCCGAGACAATATGCTGTTTTACAACATCGTAATAATTTCTACCCATAAGCACCTGAGCGTTCAAGATACTCAACAACGACAAAAGAATAAATAGTAATAACAGATTTTTTGCGAACTTGGTTTTAATCATTTTTATAACGTTCCCAAAAAGCATCAACGTCGAAAGCGCTTTCATCGTAGTTCTCAAGAAATATTTGGATATAATCATTTGCTGCCTCTACATCAACAGTAAAGTAGTAACGCATTAGTTTGCAGAAGATTCCCAGAACTTTGGGATAATGACACATATCCAGAATATTATCGATAATAGTTTCTATTTGATTATTATCGGTAGATTTTCTGTGAATGATTTCATTGATTAACGGTTCATAATGCAGGACTGTCTGGTGGGCCAAGTTATCGAACGTTGCCTTTAATGGTTTTAGTTTCTCAATGAGCTGTTCTTCGCTCTCAGTTAAAGGTTCGTTTGTCCCATTTAAGAGCGCATGTATTTCTTCTATTTGTGTCATATATAAAATTATATCCTAAGTTACTGCACGTCGTCACCCAACACCACGTCTCTTAACCAACCACCATCTACTACAACTATCCGTTTTCTTTCCAGCTGCAACACTATCAACCCGCCCAGTCCTGTACCGTCTGGTACTGGGACTGAACTAGACCATATGTTAAAGCTTTATCTGTGTTCCACTCAGTCTTTTTCCAGTTGAACAAAACAACAACCACGGTTTTCACAACCAACCACCATCCACTACAACTTTCCGTTTTTTATCTGTGTTTGCCACCCCCTCAACTTGAGTTGAGTTGAAGACTAGATAATTCCGTTACTTTTTAACAAAGTATCAGAATACCCAGGGAAGATAACCTTGTAAGAAAGGAAAGACATTTTCTTGCCTGTAACTTTGTTCAAATGATAAACAATATTTGTTAGACAATTATTTGTAAAAGTATTATAAAATTCTGGCTCATCCCTTAACTTTTCACAAACCTTTTTTTTACCACTTCAATCCGTATACTTAATATATGGAACAATCGCTATGAAAGAATCTAATATTTATATTAATTATGTTGAAACATTATTTGCAATCATTTCAGAAGCAAAAGACAATTATGATATATGGTGGCTATATAAAGAAGAAAATAATCGAGAAAAATATAATAAGGTTCTAGAAGCTTATAATTTTTTCCCATTATCCCTTCGTGCTCACTTTCTTGCCATTGTTATTAATTTATATATGCTTTACGAAAAACAAAAAAATACTGTTAACTTTGATAGTTTTATAAAGTTTTTAAAAACAAAGGATAGTAATCTAGATGAAACTTTTCAAAATGATATTTTAGAAATTAAAAATTCTATTTGGAAAAAGATTGCTATTCTAAGAAATAATCTTTTTGCTCATACTAGTAATAAACCAGAAAAAGATTTTTTTAAAGACGCTGATATTTGTGCAGATGATTTACTTAAGTTAATTGAAGATTCATTGTCATTATTAAACAAAATTGATTATCACTATAGATATAATACATATTTTTCACTTTCAACATCAGAATTAAATGCAAAGTTTTCTGCTGAGCAGGTTTTAATAAAATTAAAAGAAACAATCTAAACATATAAAACCTTTTATCATCAACCTAAAGTCAAAAATATTATGGTAGAATACTATAGATAAATATCTTAAAATAGATTCAGAAGGTAATGATATTTTTTAAACTTAAGAATGCTTAATAGAGAGGTAATATTATTAATACCAAACTTCCTCAAATAATAATTAATACAATTAAATCCTGGAAAGGATTTGAATGTTTTGATGGTACAGACATTGAATTTCCTAGTAATGATTCAGAAATATTTGACTGGTGCAGACCAACCATTTTAATGGAAGCTATTATAAGAAGAGATGCCTCTATTGTTAAACAGTTAATATTAGCAGGTGCTAATGTTAATGCTGTTAATGAAGGAACAAAGCAAACTCCGTTATTATATTTAACTAGTGCTGGTGGTCGCATAAATAAAGATGATATAGAAATTTGCAACGAACTAATACATGCAGGTGCTAAAGTTAATTATATATGTAACGACGATGATTGTATTTATAAAGAAACTCCGTTAATAGATGCTTGCACACATGGTAATTATGAAATAGCTGAAGCTTTATTAAAAGAAGGCGCCGACGCAAATATTGAAGGGTATGAAAATTTAACCGCAATATGCTTCCTGGACTATAAATCAGATAAGAGTATCAATATGTTTGAAACTCTTATTTCTTATGGTGCGAATGTAAATGCAGGTGATGGCTCCCCATTAAAACAAGCAACTAAATATAAAAAGCATAAAGTGATTAATTTGCTTTTAAGTGCGGGGGCTAATGTAAAAGATTGCACTCCTCTTGTTTATAAAGAAGTAAAAGAAAAGAATAATATCGTAAAGTCTATTGAATCTTTAGTTTTTGAGGGCTTAGCGGGTAAAGAAGCTGAATCATTTGGTTTAATAGAGGATGCTATTCGATTAGATTTAATAGAAAGCGTAAAACTGTTAGTTAATTCAGGGTTAGATGTAAATACAAAACATGGGATTATTCTTCAAATAGCAATTAGTAAATTAAATATTGAAATATTGGAATTTTTAATTAAGGCAGGAGCAAATCCTAATATTAAAAGTAAAGATGATATGTTTGAAGGAAGAACAGCTTTAATGAGTTTTTTTACTGATGACCTTGGTTCTTTATTTGAATTTGATTTTGATTTTGAAGAAAAAAAGATGAAAGATTTTTGGGATAACAAGTGGAAGTTATATTTTTTATTATTTGAAAAATTAACAGATGTGAACATTCAAGATAATAAAGGGAAAAGTTTGATTTTTTATATTATAATTTGCCAAAATTATTCCGAATTAGATGATATTTTGTTTAAACCTTATATGAATATTAATTTACAAGATAATGAGGGGAATACTGTCTTGATGTATTTTCTTATATATATACAGAAAAATAAAGACGGGAAAATATTAAAGGAGGATATTGAAAAAATTAGATGGCTATTAATCGCTGGTAGCGACATTAATATCAATAATCTTGGTGGTGATTCACCATTTTCTTTTGCAAAAATTATCGGTAATGCTGAAATACTTAAATTATTTAACAATGCTAACAAGTTAATAAATACAGAAGATAATAATGGATGTACCCCGTTGCTAATTGCAAGTGCTCAATCTTATGAAGAACATGTTAACTGGCTAATTAATAATGGAGCAAATGTAAATACGAAAAATAATTGTCAAACAATTAATCATAGAGAAAAACTGGATAATAATTATATTAATTCTTGGAAAGAAAAATTAAAATTATCATATACAGCATTAATGGTGGCTAAAAATATTGAAACAATAAGAGCTTTAGTAAAAGCGGGCGCTAACATAAACGAGAAAAATAATGATGGCAATACATCTCTTATGTTATATGCAAAAAGAAATTGGTTTGATGGCGTCAAAGAATTGATTGCTGCAGGCGCGGATACGTCTTTAGTCAATAAAAGATATGAAACAGCACTTGGTATTGCAAAAAAAAATAAAACTCAAAGAAAAGCTTACCATCCAGACATGCTTAGCTTATTGGAACAAGAAACTAAGGAAGGTTTGGTTACATCTATTTTATCAAAATTTCTTTAAAAGAATAAACAGACAGCTAAGCATGGAACATGAAGGAGGATATGAAATGAAAAAAGAATGTATAACAATAAGCAAGTTAGTTGCTAGCATAATGCTTTTTTTTGCATTGGCAGATAATCCTTATAGTTATTACCAAATACTTCGTTGGATTGTATGCCTTGTGGCAGGATATTCAGCATATATAGATTACACTAAGAGTAGGGTTCCATGGGTTTTTATTCTAGGAATAATTGCTATTTTGTTCAATCCAATTGCCCCAATTCATCTAAGCAGAGAAACATGGTCTGTAGTGGACATTGTTGTTGCATTGATATTTTTAATAAATATATTTATGGAATTAATAATGAATAAAAAGTCTGTAACATAAAGGAGAGACCGCTGGAACTTATTACAGAGGATGGACTGAAGAACCATTTTAACAAAAAAATGAGATTTATTGAAAATAGAAAAGAAGAAAACGGATTCCTATATTCGCTAATATATAATATATTCATGTTTTTCATTATGCCTTTAATTATGGTTATTTTTTTGTTAGAAATAGGCTTTAGAATAAACATGGTAATTATGAAATTATTTCTGGAATTAGCCGATAAAGACAAAGACATGAAGAATCAGTATTTCGATTAACATAAAGGAGCACAAGTGATTGATCCAAATCAAGAAAAAATTGAAGCAATAAAAAAAATCGTAGATATGGCAAAAAAAGCCCATGAAGATGAAAATAAAATACTAATAACACTTTCGATTGGTGCTATAGGGTTCCTCTCTCATAGACTTTTAAATTTTAAATACAATATATTTCTTCTTATAGCATTTATAAGTTTTTGTATGTGTTTAATTATTTTAATATCTTATTATTGGCTTATGCGTTTTTTCTCAATTAAAACACTAAAGTCCGTTGCTAAAAGTGATTGGAGTTTTGATCAGGAAAAATTTAAAAATGATATTGAAGAAAAAATCAATAACGTCGCTCAAGTTGAGTTTGAAAAGTAAAAAAATAGATTTCAAAAAACTATCAAGAGCCTTTTATAAGATAGCTCTTTGTACAGTAGCTTACGATAAGGGAAAAAAATATGCGCTTGGTAATAAATTCGATCATATAAGAGATTTTGTGCTCAATAATAAACCCATCAATAATAATTTATTAATGCTTAAAAATTGTGTGCCTACTCCAAGTGGTACAATTACCGTATATTATGATAGCCCACAAGATGTTCCAGTTGTTATTAATATTTTTGGTGTAGTATTTATTGTCCACCTTAACGAAAATCCTTTTATCAATAGTAAAACTACTGATATTGAAACACAGTTTCTTGTTCAAGACTTATCAAAATAAATTGGGTAGGTTTCCTCTATACACTTTATCCTCTTCATAACTGGCTCGGGTGCTTGATTCTTTTTGCTCACTCATATAACAAACGGTTAAGTGAACCTTTTCTGGACACTACCAAATAAAAAGGATTTTTTTCATTTATTTAGAACACCCGTAATAGTTATTGTTTATAATCTATCTTCATCAGCTGGAATTATAGGAAGAAAATTTACAGAAAATGACTTTGACCCAAATTTTTCAAAATCACAGGTAATATTTTTTGAATCTATATGTAAAATAACACCATTTCCATATTTGGGGTGTTTAATTAATTGCATTGTTTTCCAATTATCTAACTTTTCCAATGGAGTTTCTTTTTTAATAGAATTTGATGTCTCGGTTGGTTTCTGTGAAACAATGTGTTCAATTAAATTTTGAGGGATATCACTTATAAAAACAGATGGCTCTGATTTTGAATTCCATCCTTCTGGGCATGTGTGATAAGAAATTTCAAGAAAATCTTTAGCTCGAGTCAAAGCAACAAAAAATAATCTTTTTTCTTCATCAAGCTGAGCTTGGTCAGTAAATTTATATAAAAGAGGAACTAATCCTTGATTCGCTCCACTAATAAAAACATGACTAAATTCTAATCCTTTAGCAGCATGCATCGTAAGTATTTTTACTTTTTCACTATTTGGATCTATTGCTTCATCTATACTATTAGTGCCTCCAAGAATCAAATCATTTAATGCGTCTAAAATAGATAATTTCAGTGTGTCTTTAGTGCTTAACTCAACATATTGTTTAAGTCTCATTAAAAAGTCTTTAATTGATTCAATATTTTTAGCGTGTTCACTAGAAGTTGGATTTAAATACTTTTCAAGTTTATAGTAATTAAAAATAGAAGAAACATCAGCAGGCTTGATACCTTCTAGCCAACATTCAAAACTATTTATTTTTTCTGATAGCTCAATCACCGCTTCTTTATTATTGATAAGATCAGAACTCCATTTACAAAATTTTAATATTCCATTTTCTTCTTTTAACAATGGAGCTGCAACTACAAACTTTTTTAGTGACAATGCCGATGGTTCAATAATCCCAAATTTTTCATGACAAAAAAGCTTATAAACACTATTTATATCTTGCTTATTTAAAGAAGCTTTTAATAATGAAATAAACCAATTAATTACAGGCAAATCATTAATATTATTCTTAGTAGACAAGATAAAGGGAACCCCTTCTTTTGTAAAAACTGTTTCAAATATATTTAGTTGAGCATTTGTTCTAACTAATATCGCAACTTCTCTTAAAGGTACACCTTTTTTAATATATGCCTTTATTGTATTCGCTAAATATATTGCTTCTTGATTTGAATCATAATGATTAACTAATCTTACAGAATTGCCTTCTTTTCGAATACCAGATAATTCTGCTTCATCTTGTCCGATAAAACATCTTGCAACATCAAGAATTTTTAATGTTGATCGATAATTAATTGGTAAATGATAAATCTCGCAATCATCCTTTTTAAAATAATTAAACAAACTTAGATTGCTTCCGCGCCAAGAATATATTAATTGATTCTGATCACCAACAACAAAAACTGAAGTAGTTTCCCCTATTAAGTTACTGATTAGATCTATTTGTTGCTGGTTGCTGTCTTGAAACTCATCGACTATAACCCATTTTAATTCAAGTTTGTTTTTCGGTTTATCTAAAAGCATATTGACATAAATGATAAGATCATCGAAGTCCATAACATTATGTTGTTTCTTCTTTTCGATAACTGCTTCAATTAACTTTTCAATATCATCTTCATATTTCATGTTTCCATATAGAGTTTTAGACTTATGATGATTCAATAAATCTTTATAGTTATTTATTCTCTTTTCAATCTTATTTTTATATTTAATATCTAATCCCAATTCGTCTATAACGTTAAGGTAAAATTCTTTTTTCTCTCCTGTATCTAATATTGTAAAATCATTTGTATATCCAAATTCTTTTAAATTAATATTATTTATTAATAAGTTGCGAGCAACAGAATGAAACGTCCCAAAGTAAGGGAGCTCTGGATAATCATTATTTCCATTTATCTGCATGTAAAACGAATAAATTCTTTCTTTTATTTCATTTGCTGCTTTATTCGTAAATGTTAATACCGTCATATCCTTTAATGGCACATTTTCAATAAAATGAAGATATAACACCTTATGAATTAAAACTGTAGTTTTCCCACTTCCTACCATGGCGCTAACAAGTGTTCTCTTATTTTCAGTAAGAATACTTTCAAGTTGATGATGATTTAATTTTTTCATTGAATCATAAAGAGAAATATTTATATTTTTTATATTTCCCAATAATAATTCATTGGCCGGAGTCAATTGACTGTCATTGTTCATAATTTGTTTTGGTTTTCCAACAACATTATTCTCCAATTCAATCTCATTAGTTGGTTCCGTTTTATTAATTATTATTTTATCTTGAAGTTTATCAACATTATTAGGTATATTCTTATAATTTCTACCTATTATTTTCGAATAAATTTTTTTAATGTTCATCTAATTACGTTTCTGAATGACGTAAAATTCTTTTTTTATAAGAATTATCATCATCTTTAATTAACTTTTCAAAACTTATAATTAAATCATACGGCACATTAACAAAGCGAGCAATTGCATTTTTGATACTTAGCTTAATATCATCTTTATCTACTAACCTTAAATGACTTTCTAAACAATAAATAACCAGATTATTCTCAGTAATTTTAATTCCTTGCGTTAAAGATAAAAAATCTGATCCAAAAATAGCTTTGTTTTTTAAATCATTAACTAATTCAAACCACTCATTTTCAAGGTTTTCCCATTTGAAAGATAACGGAATAATCGCAACTTTTGGATTAGCATTATTGTTACCTGTAGCTGGGGCTTTAGTTTCTTTAATTAAATTCATTAAGGCCCAATTCACTGCTTTCTTATCAATTTTATAATCACCGACACAAGCAGGACAACCATCTTTACATTGGCAGTTTTGAACTAATAATATAGCATCATTAATTACATCCTGAATATTATCAAACACCTTTTCTGAAAAACCTAAACCTCCTATATATTTATCATAAACTACAATTGCAACTTTAGGTTCACCTGTTGCATCTATATATTTAAAACTGGTAGATGCTATGTCAGACATTGTAGCCATAACCCTAAATCCTGCCGAAGAACGAAGAGCATATTCCATGCCTTGAGTTATTTTCTCAATATTAGCATTTATAATATTGGAAGGAACAACAATCCAGCAACCTTCAGTTTCTAACTCTTCTTGAAGTGGGGTTTCTAAATTTTCAAATCCAAGATTACTATGATTATTAAATTGGAGCATTTGATAGCCAATAATAAACTTTGTTATTTTAATTTCACCAAAATAAGCAGAGCTTCTATTGATAGTTTTATCATTGTGCTCAACAAGAACATCAACATTTGTTTGACCAAAAGGATCAGTATAATAATTAGAATTAACTATTTCAACTGAGGCTCTTCTTGTTTCAAGGTTTAAATCGAGGGATTTATACAAAATAGTATCATGCATATAAATAGCACCTGGATATAATTCGTTCTTTGCTTGAGAAATATCTACGCTTGTTAAAGTTTGGCTATCTTTTAAATTTACAATTTCAATGGTTTCATTAGTAATATTGCGCAAAGTTATTTCATGTGCAGGAGATGAACTACCACTCCAGTGATAATTATTATGCATTTCGCTAACTTCCCCTTCTTCCTCTAATAAAGGAAGAACTTCTCCTAAGTCAGGAAAAAAAGCAATGTCATCTATTGTTAGAGGCAACTCTGCTGCCGCTGCCCTAATATGCGATAATTGGATATAAACATTATTTTTATCAATTACAGCATTTTCTGGAGAGTTTTCTAGTAACCAATCAGGATTCATTCCCACATATTGATCATAGGCTCTGTTTTTTAGCATTAATACTGCGTAGGATTCTTTTCCTCTACGACCGGCTCTCCCAACTTGTTGCCAAAAACTTGCTCTAGTCATTGGAAATCCACCCATTAAGACTACATCCAGCGCACCAATATCTATACCAAGCTCAAGTGCATTTGTTGCTACAACTCCTACAATGCTCCCATCATTTAACGACTTTTCAATGCGGTGACGTTCTTTAGGCGTATATCCTCCTCGATATCCAGAAATTTTATTTGCAAGCACATGCCCATTTTTGCCTACTGAAAGAGTATCTCGACATTCCTTTGTAACTATTTCAGTTTCTTTTCTTGAAGTACAAAATGCAATTAACCGAATTTCATTTTCAATAAATGTAGGTATGATTTCTGTCATCTCTTCTGTTGGACTTCGTCTATAAGTTTGATCTTCTCCAATAAACGGAGGTTGCCAAAATAATATTGTTTTTTTACTAGAAGGTGAGCCATCTTTATCTATGTGTATGAATTTTGAATGACATATATTTTCTGCAAGCTCTTTTGGATTTGCGATTGTAGCACTGCTACATAAAAAATGAGGAGTTATGTGATGGTATTTACAAACTCTAAGAAGCCTTCGCATAACATTTGATACATGCGAACCAAAAGCACCACGATAAGCATGAAGTTCATCAAGAATAATAAATTTTAAATTTCTAAATAAGTAATCAAACCCATATCGATTATGATTTGGCAAAAAACTTGAATTTAACATATCTGGATTGGTTATTATAATATTTGCTGATTGTCTTATTCTTTTTCTTTCTGATACGGGGGTATCACCATCGTACACACCAGCTTGGATCTTGCCTTTTCCAAAATAATCTAAAAATGGCAATAAATTTTTAAATTGATCTTGGGCTAATGCTTTTGTTGGATAAATAAATAAAGCTCGAGTAGAAGGGTTTTTTATTATGGAATCAATTACTGGCATATAGAAAGAAAGGGATTTACCACTTGATGTTCCAGTTGTAATTACAATATTTTTACCATCAAGAGCTGCATTGAACATTTCTGCTTGATGCGAGTATAAGTCTTGATAACCTAAATGAATTAAACATTCTTTTAATTCCGATTCGCATTTATTTGGAATAGGAAGAGAAGAAGCTTCCCTTTCAGGCACTATTCGTTCTTGAATAATTCGATTATTAAAATTATTTAAAATATTTTCTATTAGATTAGTCATAAGCAATCTCATTAAACATCATATAATATATTCTTTTAAAAGTAACTTTTTTTCAAAAGGGAGAAAATTTATAATTACATTTTTATTGATAACCAATTATTATATGACTTCTTTCTAAGTCGACACATTATCTCTACCTACCTAACCACCTGTCCAATCCCAACCACCACTACAAGTGCAATTAGCATCTTATATCAATTATCTTCTCAAAATTCAGGTGCTTTACCATAACTAACAGTAAATACATCACCTGCTTGTAAATTATAAAAAATAAGTTGATTACTGGATTGTTTCATATATTAAGTATACGGATTGGTTAATACAGGTACAGAGTTGAATGAAAATTGTTTTAAAATTTGATATAGTATTATGATATGAGTGCAAAAAGAAAAATTTTAATTAACCCTATTACCGCTGCTGCTATAGGTGTTCATAAAGATTTCTGTTTAATAGAAAATCCCGTAACATCAATAATGGCTACAAGTTTTGATGCTGTATTCTATTCAACTTTATTTCAATATGGAGTAGATGCTTTTATTATTCCAGAAAAAGAAATCTGTAAAATTAATGTTGATTTTTTACAAAGCAAATCAACTATATTGGATAAGTCGTGGTACGAATATCTTTCTTTCTTTTATTCTTTTTTTGCTAATCAATGTGGAAATAAAATACCCAACGAAACAAAGTTTTTTATATTTTTTCTTACAGATTTATTATATTCAATGAAACACAAAACGTCTCTTATATATATGCATGGATTATTTAATGATATTTTGCTTAAAATAAGAAAGGAATTGCCTCCTGAACTTTATTCCCTGATAGAGAATATTATAAATCAGTTTAAAATTGAAAAAACATCTTTGCCATTTCCTGTTTTAGGAAATAATAATGAGAACATATATAGATTTATCGAAATCATGAATAGTGATTTGTTTTTAAAATATAAAGAAGAATCACAATACTTGGAAGATAGCAGTGTTAATAGTCATGAAGTAGCTATGTCAATGAATAGTATAGGCAAAAAACTTGTTTCAAAAAACAAGAAAAACTTAAAACTAAAAAAAGTTATCATTCCGCTACTTCCATTTACAAATAATTTATTAGATGTAGGGGGTAGTCCACTCCAAAAAATTTTACTTAAACCGTTCATGGAAATAATGAATAACACATTGAATTCAAAAAAACAGGTTTTAGTTTATGATTGCAAAGATTTTGCTTCAAAAATTACATTAGACCATATTAAAAATATTACTAAAAACAATGATGCTTTTAGTAAGTCAATAATTGTCGATAAATCTTAGTTGTTTATTGATTTTTTAAAATATTGGACATAAGGTTCTTTTGATTTTTCTAATTCAAAATTTACATCATTAAACTTATATTCTAATGAACATATTTTTTTGCATTCTGATGAACTTTCTATATATTCAAAGTTGTCAGCATTAAAAAATAAAAAATTATCACCTTCTTCAACCGAACTCTTATAAATAGCACCATCAAAGTTCATTAAACGAAATACGTTTGAAAAAAATTGTGTAACAGAGTATGTGCTTGAATTTTCATTTGGAGCTATTGGAATAGAGAATAAGTTGTTTAGATTTTTTAAAAAAATAAACATATTTATATCCTTGTCAGATAGCCAAAAATCCTCAAACTTTGATGTAGTTAAATCTATAAGCAGTAATTCTTTCTTAGATTTAAAAGTTGCTAAAGAAACAATTTGACCTGGATGTGGTTTAATTTCAGAAATTGCTGTTTTAATTGAATTGCTTAGATATAAAAAAGACACACCTTTTCTATTTAACCTTCCAGCTGAAGCCATAAGAGGTGGTGGAGCTGAAATATCTTTATCTACAAAAGGGAAATAAACTATTTCAGGATATTCATCTATATCAACTACCTTAATATATACAGAGTCAACACCGATGCGAGCACGATATAAACATTCTTTTTCTTTAAGGTTAAGAAGCAAACGATCTTTATATGGTAGAAAAAATTGAATCGCTTCTTCTTCTAAATCAAAATAATTGATTGATTGTAATTTCTTTATATAATCACTTAATATCCATGAGTTGCTATTGGGGATAGTGTCAGCAAAATAACCATACTCACTACCCATAAATAAAGAAACACCTTTATCAAAATCTTCATATGGAGTTTCAATAAGAGGCCAAATTATATCGTATGTTTCTAAATTTTCTTCATTAGAATTTCCATTTATTATTTCATGATTTAATATAGGATTTTCTTTATTAAACAATCCTTCAATGCTGTCTCCTCCAAAATGATGATTATAAAGATTTTCAGTAAAATAATATCTTATAAGAGCTTTAAATATTTGTTGAAGAGTTGGATTGTTAGTAATTCTTATAATAAAAGTATTTTGTCTTTTACATATACTACATTTTTCTTTTATTGTAGATGTTTGCTTGATATATGTAGACAATAATTGATCTTTCGCACAGTCAGCACATAAATATAAATCAGTTGGATATTCCATAATTATATAAAATATTAGCATTTATTTAACAAAAATTATATTGTTCAAATCATTATAAAATCTTAACAATCAAACTCAACTCAACTCGAGTTAAGGGGGGGGTGGCTAGCCGGAAAATAACTGAGTGGAACACAGATAACGATTTAACGTACAATCTAGTTCAGCGGTCTGCGTGAGCAAGACGCTGGCCGGGTTGATAGTGTTGCAGCTGGAAAGAAAACGGATAGTTGTAGTTAATGGTGGTTTAGCAGGAGACGATGGTTGTTTTGGTAGGAAATAACTGAGTGGATGGGGATTACTCTCAAACGTACAATCTAGTTCAGCGGTCTGCGATAGCAAAACGCTGGGCGGGTTGATAGTGTTACAGCTGGAAAGAAAACGGTACCGTCAAGAAGAGTGTGTCTGAGGACAGACTAAATCAAACAACATACAATCTAAAGTATCCTTAACTTTCAGAAAAGAAGTAACAGGATGCTTATAGGTTTTTTCTTCAAAATCCATCATATA
>Ga0307929_1002133_pt1 | contig 13414 bp, 10 predicted proteins | sample AceLakmetage1330_FD_203160 | JGI IMG/M metagenome (GOLD analysis project Ga0307929, IMG submission 203160) | Saline water microbial communities from Ace Lake, Antarctica - #1330 | ecosystem: Environmental > Aquatic > Non-marine Saline and Alkaline > Saline | place: Antarctica: Ace Lake...
AATTGGTCGGTCCCATTACCCCTCCCCGGGGGCTCTGCTGAGGCTACTTGGACATTTCATTTTTATATAAAACGGGCATGTCCTGCCGGACACAACGAATATTGGGTCGTAGACGCGGAGCCAAATGATATCATGCCGCCCCCCCCGACGGGCAATGGGCCCGTCCCGGAACCGTAGACGGCTCAATTAGCCGGTTCCTCCTATTACCATCGGGGAGGGCTCTGCTGAGGGTACTTGGACACTTCATTTTCATATAAAAAAAATTACCATGAACAACTGTGAGGACTTAATGGCAGAAACAACGAAGTATATCTTTGTAACCGGAGGCGTATTGTCCTCCCTTGGGAAAGGACTTGCCTCGGCTGCAATCGGGTTGCTTCTTGAAAGCCGTGGTCTTTCCGTGACCATACAGAAGCTTGATCCCTATATTAATGTGGATCCGGGAACCATGAATCCCTTCCAGCACGGCGAGGTGTTTGTCACAGATGACGGCACGGAAACCGACCTGGACCTGGGTCATTATGAACGTTTTACCAATGCCAAGCTGGGAAAAAATAACAATTTTACCACCGGTAAAATATATTACTCCGTAATCACCAAGGAGAGAAGGGGCGAATATCTCGGTGGTACCGTACAGGTCATTCCCCACATCACCGATGAGATCAAAAAAAGCATCAGTCTCGTGTCAGGGGATGCCGATGTGGTGATTGTTGAAATCGGCGGCACCATCGGAGACATTGAATCCCTTCCCTTTCTGGAGGCCATCCGGCAATTCCGAGGAGATGTGGGTAGAAACAATGTGATTTTTATTCACCTCACCCTGGTACCCTATATTGCCACGGCCGGGGAGGTCAAGACCAAACCCACCCAGCACAGCGTCAAAGAGCTCAGGAGCATCGGCATCCAGCCGGATATTCTGCTGTGCCGCACCGACCGGTTTCTGGTCCCGGAGATCAAGGAGAAAATTGCCCTGTTCTGCAACATTGACAAGGATTCCGTGTTCACGGCCAAGGATGTGGACAACATCTATGAGGTTCCCCTGGTTTACAATAAAGAGGGGCTGGGGGATAAGATTCTCCAGAAACTCAACATCTGGGCCCGAGCCCCCCGGCTGGATCACTGGCGGGAAATTGTGGAAAAAATGAAAAACCCACGGGATGCCCTCACCATTGCCATTGTAGGCAAATACGTGGACCTCACCGAATCTTACAAGAGCCTCAACGAAGCCCTCTCCCATGGCGGCATTGTCAATGATACCCGGGTGAACCTTGAATTTGTGGATTCCAGCACCCTGACCCGGGACAATGTCCGAGAAAAGCTGAAAAATGCCCACGGCATTCTGGTGCCCGGTGGATTTGGTTCCCGGGGTATTGAGGGGAAAATTCTGGCAGTTCAATACGCCAGGGAAGAAAAAGTGCCATTTTTTGGTATTTGTCTTGGCATGCACATGGCCGTCATCGAATATGCCCGCCACGTGGCGTGCATGGAAGATGCCCACGGTTCAGAATTTGATGAACACACCCCCTATCCTGTGATCTACCTCATGACCGAATGGTATGATGAACAGACACGGCAGGTGGAAAAACGTGATGATGCTTCGGACAAGGGGGGCACCATGCGTTTAGGGGCCTACCCATGCGTGCTGGCACCTGATACATTTGCCCTGCAAGCTTACCGGACCCCGGAAATTTCAGAGCGCCACCGGCACCGGTATGAATTTAACAATGCTTACAAAAAACAGCTTGAAGAGGCTGGCCTTGTTATCAGCGGTACCTCCCCGGATGGAGAACTGGTGGAAATCGTGGAACTCAAAGATCATCCCTGGTTTCTGGGATGCCAGTTTCACCCGGAATTTAAATCAAAACCTGACAATCCCCATCCCCTTTTCAGGGAATTTATCAAAGCCTCCCTGAAAAATGCAAAAAAAGAGAGCTGTGCCAGCAAAAATCAATAACGCCAACCTGACACTCAATGATCAAATTTTTTGACATATTGGGAAGGACCCAGTCCCAAAAACCGGAATGGTTCAGCTATTCCGGTTTTTTTATACTCCCACCCTTAGGCCGTAAAACCCAATGCTTTAAACTTGGATAGCTCACATTGCTCCCTTAACAAGGGCTGTCGTCCAATTCCCACTCCTTTACATATTCATCAACAAAGGCTGTTGAAGGATTTCCCAGAGAGGGTTCCGGCCCCAGCAGTACATACCCAATCCCATTGATCTCCCCTTCAAGACATTTGAAAAAAGCAACTTCCGCTGTTTTTTCGTCCATATTTTCAATTTCTGGTACCACGGCCTGGGTCAAATGCCCCACCGGCGTAAAGGCATCACACACCGTTGCTTCCCACTCCCCGGGAAAATTGTTGATTTTCCAGGGACTGAGGCTTTCCGGCTTAAGTATATTTTGCTTGTTTCGGTTAAAAGGCGCTGCAATGATTTTCATTTTCCGCTCATCCCACTTCATTAATGCTTTTAACAGGGGAATGACATCATGGGCGAACAACCACTCCTCGGGCTCCAGAAGAATGGGGGGAAACTCCCGACTTGTCAGGGCATACCTGAAGGGACCCTGTTTTTTCCAAAAGGTCTTGAATTCCTCCACCGTGGGCAGAATCTGACGAATTACTTTTCCCATATGAATAACTCCTTTTTAAAATTCCGACTTGATGTGACAGCGGTATATAACAAATTCAGAAATAAAAATCTAATTTGAAATGATTGCTGTGAGGCCCTTGAAAATTACTTGACCCCATGAATCTTTCGTGTTAACCCTTTCAAAAATATAAGGTTAACCACAAAAAAATTAAACGGCCACCAAATACAAGTTGTATGTTACATACCTCGGCGGGCTAAACCGTCGACTGAAAAAAAATGAGTCTTAAAGACGGTGGTTTTAACCACGAGTGGATCGCCAAAGGCGTGTAAAGGCACCTATGGAAAATCAACACCCCCTGAGCTAAAGACTCAGGGGGTTTCTTGCCGGTTTTCGGGGTTGGTTCTAAGATCGGCCATTTCTGATAATTGAAAAATTCACTGCGCTATAACTATTTAATAATATAGTTAATATTTTTATGTGAATTTGAGCACTGACTGCAAGTGGCCGACGTTAGAACCAAGCCCCGGTTTTCCACCCCAATTAAAATCCCCCCACAACCCACGAAATTGGATGCAATGAAAAATAAAATTTTACATCAACTATGGAAACACCCCAACCGCATTATTTCTGGGGTTCAGCTAAGTCAACTCCTTGGCATCTCCCGGGTGGGGGTGTGGAAACACCTGAAACAACTTAAAGAAGCCGGATACCGCATTGACTCCACCCCCAAGGGGTACCGACTTGCAGACCCGGAAAACCTGGTGCACCCATTTTGTTTTCCGGGAAGGGAAGATCGCATTCATTTTTTCCCCCAGGTTACCAGCACCATGGACAAGGCAAGGGAACTGGCAAAATCCGGTGCACCCCATCCAAGCGTAGTGGTGACAGATCACCAGACCCGGGGACGGGGACGATTGAACCGCACCTGGTTTTCCAGCCCCGGTGGGTTGTGGATGACCCTTATTTTAAAACCGGATCTCCCCCCGCCTCTGGCGTTTAAAGTTAATTTTGTGGCATCTTTTTCCATGGCCACCACACTGAACCGATTGCATGGCACAGACATCCGGGTTAAATGGCCCAACGATCTGCTGGCAGGAGACAAAAAAGTGGCGGGCCTGTTGTCAGAGATGGAGACCCGGGGGGACATGATTTCCTTTGTGAACATCGGCATGGGGCTCAATGTAAACAATGATCCGCCCCCGGAAGAAAAAAGGGCTATTTCCATTAAAATGCTGCTGGGGAAAAGCGTTTCCCGCCGGAATATTTTAATGGCATTCCTGGATGAGTTTGACAGGCAGATGCAGAACATCGCACAAAAAGATGTTATCGGTCCATGGAAAACCATCACCTCCACCATTGGCAAAACAGTGACCATTGAAACCCGGGGACAAATCAGCCAAGGGGTGGCCCTGGACGTAGATGACACGGGTGCCCTCATTCTTGGCCAAAGCGACGGTACACACAAAAAAATTATTTATGGCGATTGTTTTCATCAACCGGCTGATTCTCACACCATCAAGACTTAATGAGGCATGGGTCTGACTTCAGTCTGCCCAGGGGTATACAGAAATGCCAATAACCAGGACTGAGCTCAGGCGACACAGACCCAGGCACTGAAACCCCAACAATACCCACTGCTCTAATTACTTATCTACCCATCCAGTGATCCCCAGAAGGATATTTCAAATGAACACATCCAACACCCTTAAAATGACCATATACACCGCCCTTTTTGCCGCCCTCATTGCCGCCGGGGCATTTATTTCCATCCCTGTGGGACCGGTGCCCATTGTACTACAGAATATGTTTGTCCTCATGGCAGCCCTGGTGCTGGGTCCCCGGTGGGGCCTTGGTGCCATTTTGCTCTATCTTTTCATGGGGGCCTGCGGATTCCCGGTTTTTTCCGGGGGTACCGGGGGCATGGGTCGACTTTTCGGCCCCACTGGCGGCTATCTCTTAGGCTACATTCCCGCCGTGGTCATCTCCGGTATTCTGGCAAAAACCCTGGGACACCGCCCCCTCACCGATGCCCTGGCCATGCTTGCAGGATCACTTGTGGTGTATGGGGCCGGGGTGCCCTGGTTGAAATTTGTCACGGGCATGCCCTGGGATAAGGCCCTGGCCCTGGGACTTGTTCCCTTTATCATCGGGGATATCATTAAAATTGCCGCTGGCACCTGGGCTGCCCGCGCGATGCGCAGGGTAATGAACAAACAGTAATACCAACGACTCAAAAAGGATACGCAGGTTTATAAACACCTTCAAATCCCGTGTTTACCATCATACAAACAGGAGCTTAAAAATCAGTTATGAAACAAAATCCCATCATGGTGGTGGACAACCTATCTCACAGGTATGGCAACGGCACCCCGGGCCTTTCGCATATCTCTTTTTCTGTTTATAAAGGGGATTTCATCATTGTGGCCGGAAGAAACGGCTCCGGGAAATCCACCCTTTTCAGGCACCTTAACGGTTTGCAGTCCCCCACCGACGGCAGGATCTGTCTCCATGGCCGCCCCCTGGAAAAACAGAAACAAACGGCCCTGACCCAAGTGGGACTCATCTTCCAGGATGCGGACACCCAGATAGTGGGGGAAACCGTGTGGGAAGATGTTATTTTCGGCCCCTGCAACCTGAAATTATCCCCGGACAACATCCATGAGCGGGGCGTCCAGGCCTTGACTGCCATGAATCTTTTCCACCTGAAAGACAGGGATCCATCCACCCTGTCCGGCGGAGAAAAACGAAAACTCGCCATTGCCGGGGTTCTGGCCATGAAACCCGAAATTCTGGTATTTGATGAGCCCTTTTCCAATTTGGATTACCCGGGCACCCGGGATCTCATTCATTCGGTGGTTTCCCTGCACCGGGCCGGGCACACCATTATTCTCTCCACCCATGATCTTGAAAAAATTATTTTTTATGCCACAAGAATGCTTCTTCTCTCCCAGGGCACCCTGGTGCACGACAATGCCCCCCTGGCACTTCTGAAACATCTGGAAGTCCTTGGTATCCGGGAACCCTGCGCATCCCGGCTGGGCATGGAGATCCCCGCCTGGGACGGTGATGGCCCCCCCATTGCCTTCCTGTGTGAAAAAACAGATTCCCAGACAAGGAAAATATCCCCTCAAGGGACTCCTATGCCGGAAAAAGAGCAAACACTCCCCCCAACAGTTTCCCATGAAGATACCAGAATCCCGGAGGCCCACCATGGATAGTACCAACGCATTTGCCCACCAGGCCGGGGCATCCTTGCTCCATGGACTGGATGTCCGGTGCAAACTGGTGTGCATATCCCTGGTGAGCCTTTCCCTTTTAAAGGCCCGTATGCCAGCTCTGGGAGGACTTTCAATCCTCCTTTTGTTAATGATGATCCACAGCGGCCTTCATCCCTGGCAGGTGGTGAAAAATCTAAAGTACTTTCTGGTGCTGCTGGTGTTTGTGTTCATCTCAAGGGCCATAACCACGATGGGAGATCCACTTTGCTCCTTCATGGGAATTGCCATCACCAATCAGGGGCTTTTTGAGGGCGGCATGGTGGTATGGCGATTTTTTCTGGTGATGATTTCAGGAATTCTTTTCACGGTCACCACCCGTCCCTCCCATGTCAAGGTGGCGGTGCAATGGTTCCTTGCCCCCGTCCCCTTTGTCCCGGAAAAACGGGCAGGGATAATGGTGAGTCTTTTTTTAAAATTTCTGCCCTTGATGGTACACCAGGCCCGTGAGGTGTCCATGGCCCAGCGCTCCCGATGCGGGCATCTTGAAAGAAATCCCGTGAAACGGTTGAAACGACTGGCCCTGCCCCTGTTAAAAAACATGGTGCAAAGTGCCGACGGTCTGACCCTTGGCATGACTGCCCGGGGTTACACAGAAGATCGTACCGAGCTCCCCCTTCAGCCTTCGGGAAAGGAACTTCCCGTACTGCTTTGCTGCCTTGCCATGTCTGCCGTGATCTTTGGGGGCTGAACTTTCGGGTACGCTGGCTGGTGGAAGAATATGATGTTGGGGATTCCCCGAAAGCAAACTATCAATCAACAATTCTAATTATGACACCTGATGGCTTTCCAAATTGCAAGTTTACGGCTTCACTCAACGTGAATTCAGCACATTAGGTACCATTGATGAGCCTGTTGATTAAGTCGCTTTTTGCAAAATGCGCATACAACATCTTGATATTGGATAATTTAATATCCAGCATATTGTATCTATAATCCAGCGATTTGTACTAAATCAACAGGGTCATTGATGTCGTTAGGCAATCCATAATTAGAATTGCTGATCAATAAACACCTTCGCCAAATTTAAAATCGATTTAAATTTATTGTATAAGAATTTCCATTTTATGAACTGTTAAATCAGCGGGTTGTAAAAAGTCCGCCCAAAGGGCGCTAATTTATTATAATTCGCCTATCCTACTTGCCTCCCCAGCCAAAGGGTCGATTCTTCGACAAGAGACTGGATCTGCGTTTCCGGCCAGGTGACCATGTGGGGCGGTAAACAAAGCCTTTTAAATAAACGATCCTTGGTCTTTTTAAGAAACAACTCCAGGAGGATGAGCTTTTCAAGCCACTCTTTTTTTCCATGGTCAGGGCACGTTTTAAGCAGGGCCTTTGCCAAACGGGCCAGAATCTGGGAGTTAGTGATGGAATCCATCTCAAAGTAGAGTGCCGCTTGAATAACACCTTCCCAATTTTTTAATTCCAGGAAACGATCCATTGTTTCAATAAGTTCAAGGATTTCAGGATAGTCACCCCGGGTCTTTGCTTTTTCCCGGTCAAGATCAGACATGACGGCAACATTTCCATAGTCGATCAGGAAGTCAAACGGGCACTTACTTTCCTTGAGACTTTTACCATGTTTCCATACCGCAATGGCTTCTGTGACCTCTTCTGTGGAAAAAAGAGCCAGCCCCATAATATGACAAATATGCCCCACCGTTCCGTTGTCAATCCCGTGGAGGTCAAGGTCTTTTAACAGAAAAATAATTGTGGGCCAGTCCATTTGCGCAAGGGCTTGATTGGCCCGCAGCAATAACGTCCTTGGATGATCAGGGAAGCGTTCCTGTGCCCATTTTTCTACCTCTTTTGCAAGCTCTGAATAGAGCCGATCCTTGGAAAGCGCAACATGAAAGGCAAATAATTCGTCCGGGTCTTGGTCTGCTTCATGTTTCATGTTTTTGAACACCATTTGGATAGCCTTGAAGCTGTTTTGCTCCATTCTTTCTGTAAACTCCAGAGAAATATCATAAATCTTTCCCGAGGCCATGGAACAAAATGCATGGTCATTCACTCTGGGAATTCCATTACCCGACAACTCAGGTAAGGAATCACTGTGGCTGAACCCCGGAGGGTGATGGTCAAGAATAACCGACTGAATTCCGCCCTGTCCTGGGACAACCCCCGCCACGTCCCCGCATAGCTCGTCAGAGGCAAAGAAAAAATGGGAAGGCACCTCTACTTTATAGACTTCTTCAAACCTGTCCGGATGAACATTAAATGCAAAAAGATATGATTTTTCCCCGTCACTTTCTGTGATGTGGCAATGGACAAAAACCAGGCCCTTTTGAATGGAAGTGGCAATTCTGCTTTCCGCCTGCCCATTGGAATAAGATATTCTTTGAAAAACAGGAGAATCTCCCGGAGCGGGCAACACCTCCAGATAAATTGCGTCGATGGGCTCATCCTGCCCCCCAAGGCCCCGGGAAAACCCCTCTGTACCAGGAATTTTCAAAGCACGAGAATGAGCCTCCCCTGCTTCATCATAGATGAGAAAAATCCTACGGTGTCCGTCCGGGTGGATGACGCTTTTTTCCACATAACCTGGAATGGTTTTGGCGAGACTTTTTTCCTGATGACCACTGCCCGAATAGATATTAATGGTGCCCGTCTCAAGGGGGGAATCTCCTATTTGAAAATCCCCCCTCTGGTTCATGAGCCATGGAACCCCCTCAATATTGGCCTTCCGGACTTCCCGATTCAGCTCAAGGTTAATCACCCTAAATGTCTCCCTGTGGTTTAGTCTCATGGGTCGCAGATGCAACCACACCGTGTTATGCCTGGGAAAAAGCCAGACATCCTCCAACACATGGTCTTTTTCCACAAACGGGGTGCAATCTTTCCAGGAGACAATATCAAAGGGCGCAAGGGTTATGGAAAACACCCCTGCCGCCCCCCCTCCGATCCAGATAGTTTCTCCTTCCAGGCAGAGCGTGGGAAAGTCCATGGGTAAGGGGGGTGAAATCATAACTGCCTGGTCAAATCGCTGGTTGTCACAATCAAACAGCCGGATGAATATCCGGGATCCCAGATTCGACACCAGGGCAATATGACGGCCATCCGGCATGAGGGCCGCACTGGCTTGGGTGTCATTGTACCGATAAAGTCCGGTGGTCAATATGCTGCTGGTTAGTTTCAATTCCTTGCATTGAATCGCTGCCCATTTTTTCTGAATCAGTTCTGTCTCTTCCTCGATTTTTTTTCGCCATACCCCGGCCAGTGACTCATCCTGATCCGTTTCCACGAGCAAGGAAAGTTTTCGAGCCGCTTCCCGGGCCACAAAATAGTCCTGTCTCTCCCCGGCGATTGCATGGGTCTTCTCCAGGGACTCAATCTGTTCGCATTTCACCAAGCGCATGATAAGCCCATCAAGCAGTTGTCGTTCCTGGATATCAAGCAATTCCGGCCGGAGGGAATCAATCACCTCCCGAGTTTCCAGCATCCGATCCTGTTCCAGGAATTGAACCGCTCGCTCCAGAAATTTTTTGGCCCTCTCAATCTCCCCGGTTTTTATTCGTTTTTTCACCCGATCCAGAAGTTCACGGCCTTCCTTGATTTGCAGCAAGAGTTCTTGAACGTCCTCCATCTGTTCATGCACATGGATGGGATCTTGATTTTCCGCCAACATTCTCAAAGCCTTACCAAGAAGCAGCACTGTCCCTGCTGCCTTTTCCGGTTTAATGCTGGGCAGGGCGGCCTTGAGCTCATCTGCCCAGGTCAGACAAACATCCGTTATCAGGGAGCGACATTGCTCCTGCTGACTCGGAGAAAGGCAGACATAGAACATGAGGGCGGTCTTTCGATCTCCCTTTTGCCACAGTGACGCCACCTCATTTATTTGCGCCTGTTCCCGCTGTTTACGGGCCTTGTTCAAGGCGAGCTCAATCCTTGAACTGATCCCCGGGGCTTTTGCATCGTCCGGATTTATATCCAACGCTTTTTTAAGAAGCATGGCTTCACGGTTGAAATCCTTTTCAACTTTTGCGCTGTCTGCCATCTGAATGAATTCCACGGTTTTTTCCCACTTCTGCATCCGGGTAAACGCCCTGTGGAGTTTCCTTGCCCCCTGGTGGTTGGGCACTTGTTCCAATATGTTCCGGGCAATTTTGTTTGCCTGATTAAATTGTTTTTCGTGCCAAAGGGCCGTCATCTCCTGCTCCCGGGGAGCAAGGCTTTCCACCCGTAGTTTTTCAATTTTTGCCAACAACTCCCCACCTTTCAGGGTAAATTCATGATCCTGGGATAAAGAAAGACGCTTGCACAGACTTTCTGCCCCATCCAGATCATTCCGGGAGATAAAATTTTCAACCCCCAGCACATAGACGGGCATGGCAAAAGTATCCCTTGACCGGGCAACCAAGGCAAGAGCCTCTTCCATGCGGTTGGTGCTGGCCAGGGCCAAGGCGAGTTTGGCTGAAACCAAAGAGTCTTTTTTACACTCCTGGGAAAGCGATACCCCGATCTCCACGACCCGTTCATGGGCAGCCAGATAATCCACCAAAAATTCAAAAAGGGCACGTGTTGCAGGCAACGCGCCCTGGGACAGGGAAAACGCCCGGAATAAAAAATCTTCACACGCATCATAGTCATAGGTTTCCAGGGCTTTGGCACCAAGGCTCAACAACTCATCAGCGGTGTAGGTCTCCCTGCTCCGGGTGGCTTTGGGTGCCTGGGAAGAGGGAAATTGTTGAGTTGCCGGCGGGACAGCTGTATTTTTACAGTCCGGGCCCTTGGTATCCATCTCCATCTTGACCCAGGATCTTGCCGCATCATCCAGTTCCTGGACCAGGGCGTGACAGGCATTTTCATCAAAATGTTTAAGTTGAAGGCTGACCAGCTCGGGATTGTCTGGATCAGGCATGACGATAAGGTTGTCTTTGAATTTTTGGATGAGCAGACTCTGGAGCTGGGCCTTGAGGCTATATCGGTTTCTTGTTTCTGCGTTGCTCGCATCTTCCCTGGTGGGATTGATCTTGTGAATCAGACGAATGAGTTCAAGGGCTGTGACAGAAATTTTCCCAGCCAGAATTTCCTTGATATTCCTGTTTAAATTTTGTTTCTTTGTTCGTTTTTTCTTTGAAGCCAAGAGAGTCCCCCTCTATCCAAAACATTTTATATTTTACCACAATCCTGGAGGTGTGCTAAGGAACTTGAACGAAAATAAGCTACCAACTTAAATTTTTTGTAAATATTCGGGTTGGTTCTGTAAATGTTTGGCCAGTGCCCCATATTCGCTTAGTTGGGACTGCGTAGCATACTATTGCTATGTGAGCAGGCCCAAATGAGTGAAGATGGGGTGCTGGCCGAATATTTACAAATTTTTTATGATGCCATATCAACACATTGAACCGAACATGGTGGTAGTCTATTCTCGGGAAAAGCCCTAATTCAACGAATTCAGTTTCAGGCCACCACCAAATGTAGCTTTTCCCCCTGGAATTCAACAATATCCCCGGCATAAATTTTCTTTCGCTTCCGGGTCTCCACCCCACCGTTCACCGTCACCATCCCTTGGGCAATGACATGCTTTGCCTCCCCGCCGCTCATGACAAGGTTTTCAAACTTAAGGATCTTATAGAGTTCCACCGGCTCCTGATTTAACACAACGTCTCTGGGGTTCATTTTATTACATATCCTCCTTGGATTGCCCATGTCCCACGGGCAGGACAACCTGATATCGTTTCATCTGATTCCAGACACTGGTGCGGGAAATTCCCAGTAGTCTGGCTGTTTCTGTTCGATTTCCACCGGTGGTTTCAAGTGCATGGACCAGGCGCTGGCGTTTAATGGAATCAAGGTCCCCCCCGGCAAAGGATACCGGGGAGGAATCCAAGCGCTTTTCTCCTTCATTGACAACAATATGCCGGGGCAAATGATCCGGCTGGATCATCCCCTCCCGGCAGGTGACAAAGGCATATTCAAAGGCGCTTTTCAATTCCCTCACATTACCGGGCCAGCCATAGGCCCCCAGACTTTCAAAGGCCTCCGGGGAAATTCCCTGCACCTCATTTCGGGCGCTTTTCAGGCGAATCCGCCGGAAAAAAAACTCGGCCAGCAAAGGGATATCCTCCCGCCGTTCCCTCAGAGGAGGCAGCTCAATGGGGATCACATTAATACGGTAATAAAAATCCTCCCTCAACTGCCCGGAATCCACCAGTTTCTTCAAATCCCGGTTGGTGGCGGATATGATTCTGGCATGGATGGGCACGGGACGATTGTCCCCCACCTTTTCCACCACCCTTTCCTCCAGAACCCGCAAAAGTTTCACCTGGATGGCAGGGGAAAGATCTCCAATTTCATCCAGGAATATATCCCCCTCCCCGGCGGCTTCAAATTTACCCATGCGATCCCGGTGGGCTCCGGTAAAAGCCCCACGCACATGCCCAAACAGCTCACTCTCCAGGATGGATTCATTGAGGGCAGAGCAATTGACCTTTATATAGGGGGCTTTTTTTCGTTCCCCCATTTCATGAATGGCACTGGCCACCATCTCTTTTCCGGTGCCACTTTCACCATAAATAATCACAGGGGCATCGGATCTTGCTGCATTGGCCACAAGGTTAAAGACCCGCTGCATGCCGGAAGAGGTACCGATCATGCCATGAAAGGTATCCTTTAACTCAAGCTCCCGGCGAAACACTTCGATCTGGCGATCCCGCATGACAATCTGGGTGATATCGGTGAGGGTCTCTACCGCTCCTGAGACCTGGCCATCAGGCTCCTTTAACACCGAGGCATTTTTCACCACATGCACATGCCGGCCATCCTTTGTCACAATTTTACATTGCTTGTGGTGGAGTTCTCCCTCCCGGAAGAGAATACACCAGCGCTGATCTTCCCGTTGTCTGGAAACCCGGCAGACATTACAATTTAAAACCGTACAGGGTTGTCCCACAATATTATCCCGGGCATAGCCGGTGATCTTTTCAAAAGCACGATTGACAAACACAATGATCCCCTTTGTGTCCACAATCATCACACCGTCCTGTATGGTTTTCACAACAGTCTTCCAATATTTATTTAAAGCGTGTTCACTCATTCCCGACCCTTACGTTCAAAATTTTAACAAAAATGTTCACTTTTTTAACAGACTTAACAGGAATATTGCAATTAAAAATATAAGCACGCACATTTTATTCTTACCGGACCCTGGATCATGGCCCTGTGCCCATGGGTTAAGACTATCCAACCCATCACAGGCCTCACCAATAAGATAAAAATTATGGAGATGGGCATTAATATTGCTTGTGGGCTCTAAAACCATGGTAAAAAAAAAATAAAACCTATCCTCATTTCGGCATGGTCTGTTCATGGCCCATACGTCTGCCATTGTCTCTGGAAAACACATGGAGGCAAATGAGAAAAAATCATGACTGGGTCTGTTTTTTAAGGCTCATCGCGGATTAGTGTGAAAATCATTAAGACAAGCAGTTTTCTAAGAACTGAATATTCTGAAATTATTGAGTTATCACAAAATTGTGTGAATCTTTTTGTCATGAAATCACACTATAGTGCCGGTCATATGACTTGATACGAGAAATT
>Ga0307929_1002134_pt1 | contig 13405 bp, 14 predicted proteins | sample AceLakmetage1330_FD_203160 | JGI IMG/M metagenome (GOLD analysis project Ga0307929, IMG submission 203160) | Saline water microbial communities from Ace Lake, Antarctica - #1330 | ecosystem: Environmental > Aquatic > Non-marine Saline and Alkaline > Saline | place: Antarctica: Ace Lake...
CTTTTGGAGTTTCTGCTTTTGCTTCTTCTTTTGGAGTTTCTGCTTTTGCTTCTTCTTTTGGAGTTTCTGCTTTTGCTTCTTCTTTTGGAGTTTCTGCTTTTGCTTCTTCTTTTTTAGGAGCTTCCTTTATTTCATTTCTTTTCTGAACATGTTTAGCTTCAGTAGATTTCAGAACTTCATCTTTTTTGTAAGCGTTAGCATAAACTATTGCTTTTTGATTACCGAATTCAGTTTCAGTTCTGTTAATAATAACAAGTGAAGGTTCTGTTTTAAGTTCCTTTGCTAATTCTTTTTTAAGTGTCTCTCTTGAAGGTGTTGCACCATCAAAAACAACTTCTGCTATTACTTCAACTCTTCCTAATAATTTGTTTTCTTTTTTTTCTTTAATTAACATTATAATTCCTCTATGTTTCTATTTATCTGACTTTGATTGCGTACTCGCCTTTTTTAGTAACACTCATTTCATGAGCAATAAAAGACTTTTCAGTATTAATGAAATTTATTCGACCTTGCCAAGTGTTAGTGAAGTCGCTCATATTAAGTTTGTTTTCTTTATTTTTAATAACTGCTTCTTCAACAAGTTCTTTAGTATCTTTATGTGCAAATTGTTTAGCCATTTAATTTTCCTCTCTTAAGCCTTAGCTGGCTTTTTAGTATCTTTTTTCACGTTTTTTGCTTTTGCATCTTTATTAGGATTAAGATCATCATCAATCCAATCATCTCTTCCAAGACCTGCTTGTCTCATAGTAAGACCAATTCTTGGGTTTGCAATATCTTTGTATGATATTTGGATGATTCTAGCTTTACATTTATCGCCAATTTTTAAGCTTCTATTAGTATCTTTACCTTGTAAGGATTTATCTTTACTAAATGAAACGAAATCGTTGATTGTCTGGCTGATGTGAATCATACCATCAATTGGACCCATAGTGATGAATGCACCAAAGTCTGCGATTTCTCTGATTTTACCTGGGATAACTTCTTGAAGTTCAGGTTCGAAAGTAATAAGCTCAAAAGTAACGCTGTAATATGAAGCGCCATCTCCTGGAATAATAATTCCTTCACCAATCTCACCAACATCAGAAACGTCAATTACAAGACCAATTTCTTTAGAAATATAACCGCTGTATTTGCCTTTAATTTCTTCTACGATGGATTGCTTTAATTCTGTGCTAAATTTCTCAGGTGAAACCCTGATGTGATCCTTAACTTTTACCTTATAAAACATTTTATTCCCTTACCAAGTATTTTTTTTGTTTAAGCGTGATTATTGACGCACCCTTTTTTTTACAACGAGTTTTTAACTCCCTGTCCATTGTCGCTACAAACACAGTGTCTGAACATTTATCGACTATGGCATCGTCTACGTGTGAGTAAGAGGAACCAGCTAGCATTTTTAAGCTTTTTTGTTTTAAGAGCTCATTAAGAAGCGCTAAACCTAATTTTGCAGCTTGTTTATCTTTTTGTTTACCAAGAACCATTAGTTTGTTTAATTCATCAATAGTTCCGTCAATAATGTACAAGTCATAAGGCACAGTCATAACTTTTTCAATTTCAGAAAAAACATTGACCATGAACTGACCTGGCGCCATTGCCATGTTTGTGTCAAGAATTACCTTGTATTTCTTTTTAAAAAACATCTAATGGTCATGGTTATAGGTTCGGCTTAAAAAGTTTATGTTTACTTTTTCTTAAAAGTTGAATATTTTCTTGCAGTTGTTTAGTAAACTTGATAAATAAGTCTTGTTTGATAAAATTATGAATAAAATAATTTTTGTAACTGGAAATAAGAATAAATTATTGGAAGCGCAAGCTATGATAAAAAATTATGAAGTAAGTAATCATAATTTAGATTTAGAAGAGTTACAAGGAACTGCAGAGGAAATAGTAATTGCGAAAGCAAAACTCGCATATAAGACTATAAATGGTCCTTGTTTTGTAGAAGATTCTTCAGTCTCATTTAAAGCATGGAATGGTCTTCCAGGACCTTATGTAAAAGACTTTGCAAAAGCTGTAGGTGTGGATAATTTCTCACAATTATTAACTGGTCAAAATAAAACTGCAATTGCAAGAGCTATTATTGGATATGCAAAATCAGAAGATGAAGTGTTAGTTTTTGTAGGTGAAATTGAAGGTGAAATAGTTGAGCCTAAAGGCAGTGATCGGTTTGGTTGGGATAGAGTATTTATGCCAAAAGGATATGATATTCGATTTTCTGAAATGGGTGTTGAAGAAAAGAATAGGATAAGTCATAGAAGAAAAGCATTTGAGAAATTTAACGTTTTTTTGAATTCTTAGTTTTTGTTTTAGGTTTGTTTTTTGCTTTTGTTGTTTTTGCTTTAGGTTTTGTTTTAGCTTTTGTTGTTTTTGTTTTAGGTTTTGTTTTAGCTTTTTTCTTAATAGGTTTAATATCTAGCTGTTTGAAAGGATTATTTCTAATCATGTTTTGTTCTTTTGGTTCAGGTCTAAGATATTTATCTTCTATAATTTCAATTCTTTCATTAAGTTTCACTAATTCGCTATGAACACTACGAGTTATTCTTTTTAATTGGACTGATTCTCTCCATTTTAAGATTACAAGAATTAAGTATAAACCAAACATTCCGCCAATTGCTGCACTAACATATTTAGTAAAAGCACTAATAGTATTAGTAAGTGGTTCAAGAGCAATTGGAATTAAAGTTTCATTGACCATAGATGATGATTTTAATATTATGTTATAAAAACTTTCTCAAAAGAATTACTTGATTATAGGTAAAGTTTATTAAGAGAAAAGTTCAAATAAATAATATGAAATTAGAAATTATGCGAAATGTATTTCTAGTCCATAAAATCATAGAGGTGATTTTATGAAAACATTTGTAGTAAGTTTAGGGGGATCAATAATTGTTCCTGATGAAATAGATATTGAATTCTTAAAAGAATTTAGAACACTTATAATTTCAGAAATTAAGAATGGAAATAAATTTATTATTGTGGCTGGCGGTGGAAAAACTTGTCGAAAATACCAAGAAGGATTGACTGCAGTTATAGGTCCAAATCAAAAAGCACTAGATTGGATAGGAATTTCTTCAACTCATTTAAATGCTCAATTAGTGAAAGCAATATTTAATTCTAAAGATGTGTATCCAAAAGTCATAGTAAATCCAACTGAAAAGATTGAATTTAAAGAATCAATATTGATTGCAGGCGGATGGAAACCGGGATTTTCAAGCGATATGGATGCAGTAATCTTGGCAGAACAATTTGGTGCAAAGACTGTTATTAATTTATCAAATATAAATTATGTTTACACAGCAGATCCGAGAATCAATTTACATGCAAAACCCTTGCCTAAACTTTCTTGGGATAAATTTTTTGAATTAGTGGGTGAGGATTGGAAACCCGGGATGAATGCGCCGTTTGACCCGATCGCAAGTAAAAAAGCAAAAGAACTTGGATTGGAAGTAGTAATTACAAAAGGAACTGATTTAGAAAATCTAAAATTAATTTTTGAAGATAAAGAATTTATTGGAACAATCATAAATTAAGTTTTTCATTAATTTAATTATTCTTTTATTTTTTAGAATTATCTTTTAGAAAATTTTATATATTAGTTTTTTTAAGAGTAATATAAAAATAAAATGTTGAGGTTTTAACTTTTTAAAATGGTAAAAAAAAATATTGAATCAAATAATCTATATCTTTCAGTAGTTGCAGTAGTTGCAATAGTTGCAATTGTAGCGATGATAATGCTCGTTGGTGGTGGTCAAGGAAAAATTTTAAATCCAATCACAAATGATTTAGTTACAGAAAATTTAGGTGGACAAGCAATGCGAGTATCAGAATCTGTTATTTCTAAACAAGGTGGGCAGATTGTAGAAGCTGCTTGTATGTGTTCTGGTGGTGGAAATTCTTGGCCTGGAGATCCAACTTGTACTGATGGTTGTATGGAATGTTGTATTATGGTTGGTGCACAAGATGGCACATGGGTTGATTTTTAATTCTTTTATTTCAGTAAATTTTAACTTTGCGGCTTCAAAAAGTTTGTTTTGGGTCGCAAATAATTTAAATTATTAAGCGTGCTAGAAATAGTTTTATTCATTCAAAGGTTTTTCTTTTAATGCACCAAAATTTATTTTATTTTTTGTGTGTTCGTGTATTCTTTTCATTTAATTCTTTTAGAAATAAAAATAGTGACTATGAAAATTATTAGTGGTGCTAGAAATTGTTTTGATAAAATTTCTCCACCGAAAAGAATCGCTTTCTTAATCATTAATATTTCTGCATTAAGTGGCATAATCTTTGCGAAAAACTGAATTAAGTTTGGCATTAATTCAAGCGGATAAAACATGCCTGAAAGGAAAAGAAGAGGTAAGGTTATAATTAATGAAATTAAAACTGCAATTCCTTCACTATCGCTAATAAAACCAATTAAAACTCCTATGATTGTGTTAACAAATGAAGTGAACAAAAGAGCTTTTAGTAGTAGTCCAATGTTGATTGTGAAACTTGCACCAAATGCTGCAAATAAGCCATAAAGAATGATGAATTGAATGACTGTAATTGCTAAGAAAACAACCATTTTTCCAAGTACGTAAGATAAGATTGTGCTATTGCTAGTTCTAATTCTGGATAAGATTTTATTTCTTCTATCGTAAATTACTCCTGTTGAACAAAGCATTAGAAGAAGGAATAAATTTAAGATGCAGAAAAGAGGTGCAAGACCTAAATCGATGAGATTGTGGCTAGAATCATAAACTCCTTTTTTAGTGACAATAATTGGTTCAGACATAAATCTTGAATCAATTTCTTCTAAGCTTCTAAGATCTGATTCTGCGCCTTGAAGATTTTTGAATAATGCATCATATTTTTTTAGTCCAATACTTTCAGCGATTTGAAGTCCAAGAGTTATTTTTTCTCTAGCATCGCCTGCTTTATTAGATAATTCATTTGCAAAGTTTTCAACTAATTGTTTTTTAAAAGGACCCATTGCAATGTCAAATTTCCAACTAGCAAGAGCGGTAATTGCAGGGTCGCTATCATCAAAATGAATGATTATTTCTGATTGTTGTAAATTTTCAAGACGATTGCTAAATCCTTTTTGAATAATAGTTCCAAAAAGATAATCTCTTTCTCTAACTCCTTGTTTTAATTCATCAACACAAGCATTATCATTTGAATAATAAACATCAAATCCTTCAATGTAGGAGAATGCATTTTTTGTTAGTTCTGTATTATCAAAATCACAAACAATAACTGAAATGCTGGTTGTGTTTGATCCAAGCATTGAAACATAAATTGCGCCTAAAATGATCGGGAGTAGGATTGAAAGGTAAAGGTATTTTTTCTTTTTGAAAAGAAGAAGAAAATCTTTTCTAATAAAACCAATAAGACTAACTGGGAATGTTATTATTAGTTGTAAAATTCTATTTATTAGCCCAATCATTGATTTTTCACCTTCAAAAATAATTCGTCAAGATTTGGTTCTCTAAAACCAATTTCTTCATAATCAACTCCTAGTTTGTCAAGGAATTTAAGAAAATAATTTCTAGCACCAATAGTTTGAACTGAAAGCATAAGATAATTGTCAAAACGATCCATCATAGTGATGTTATGGTTCTCACAATATTTTAACATTTCAGCATTGTTAGATTTACTAAGATATTTAGTTTTTAATTCACAAATATATTCTGCATCAAGTTTATTTCTAAGATCTTCAAGTTTACCACTGGCAAAAACTCTGCCTTTTTTTAAGAGAACAATTCTGTCGCAGTGATGTTCTGCTTCAACAAGTAGGTGTGTAGTTAAGATAACTGTTTTTTTCCTATTTTTTTGATGTTTTAAGAAATGCCAGAGAATTTTTCTGTTATGATAATCAAGACCAACAAAAGGCTCGTCAAGAATTAAAACTTTAGGACTGTGAAGAAGCGAGACAATAATGTTAAGCCTGACTTTTTGTCCTCCTGAAAGTTCACTTGGAAGACGAGAGTCCTCGACATCAAGTTGCATGAGTTTCATTAACTCTTTACCTTTAGTTTGAGCTCTTTTTGCAGACATATTATTTAGGCTGCCAAAGAAAATAAGATTATCTTTGATTGATAAATCTGGGATGAGTGATACTTCTTGAGGAACAAAACCGATATCTCTTTTTGCTAGCGATCTAGAGAATCCATGGATTTTGATTTTACCTTTGTAAGAATCAGTCATAGCTCCTGAGATTAAATGTAAGAAAGTAGATTTTCCTTCTCCGCTCTGTCCAACAACCGAAAGGACTTGATTGTGCTTGATTGTAAGACTGAAATTATCAAGAATTTTATGTTTTCCATAAGAAAAATTGATATTGCTGGCTTTAAGAGGTTTAGTTCTAAACTTTTTTTTTAACCAAGACATAAACCTCATAGAAAAATAAGTGGAGTGGATGTTTATAAAATTTCCTTATTAGGGTGATCATATAGTTTGTTTAGCTTTTTCTTCTAGAACTGATTTGAACTTCTCGTGTTTATGTAAAGATTGCCCATTGGCTTGGATTGTATTTTTCATGTAACATTCTGCAAACCCAGCTGCCATTTGTTCTGCTCCAATCAAACCATTAGTTATTCTATTGATGTATGAATCTGAGATTTGAGTATCTGGATTTGTGTTTATCATTTCAAGATCTCCATATACATCTGATATGATTGGTGAATCTAAAATCCACACTCCATTTTCTTTGTTAAAATTTATTCCTGCAATATGGGATATTGCTTTTGGACTAATTCTTCTTCTTGCATATTCTAATTCATCAATATTTTCTCTTGCGAAATATTCGAATGGGTTTTTTGTTAAACTTTTCGCATCGAAAAGTACGATGTATGCTTTAGCATCTGGATTTTGCTCAATGTTAAGACATGCCCATTGATTTTTTTCTGTTTGAATTCTTAAATATCTTGGCGATGTTCCTGCTCTGTTAAAATTTAATTGAATACCTTTAACTTCTGCATATTCTATTTTATTTTTGATATCTTTATCTTTTGCAATTTTTTCTTTTAACACTTCATCTGTTGAATTTCTTAAGTCCCCATCTTCTGTATTTGAAGCAAGCATTACTGGGTCGAGTAGGCTTCCATAGCCTCCAAGAAGAGGTAAGTCTATCATGTGGTCGAGTGAATGAACAACTGGCCCGTTATCTGTAAGTTCAACGATGTATCCTGTTGGTTTTCCATGTTCTAGTCTTCCTCTAATGTTATTTTTTACAAGTACATGGGCTGGTGCTATTGCTTCATCTATAGAATTAAGTTTTTCAAATGCTCTAATTGTTTTGTCTGTTATATCATCGACTGATTCTTGAGAACTATTACTTGGTGCGTGTATGGGATTTGATACAATTACATAATCTTTTTTTACATTTAAAGAGAAATCATTTTTTAATGAATCTATTGCTGACTCTTCATGTTTAATGATTATATGTGGAATTATGCTACCCATACAGCTTTTATGTCTTTAATAATATATAAAGTTTCCTATTTTCATCACTAATTAGTGGTTAAATGTCTATTTGGGTTTTATTCAACTTTCAGAATTCTAGTGATGCAAATATTTTTGGCAATTCTAATATTAGTTCTAGCTTCGCTTTGAGTATTATAATCATTAGTTTTAAGTTCTTTGACAATCTTTTTTTGGTCCTTGATTATTTTGTCAACAGATTTTGCTATGAGTTTGATATATCTTTCTTCTCCTCTATCAAAAGCATCTTTAGTAATATTTCTAATAATTCTAAGGCGATTATATGCTCTAGGATAAGATTCTTTTTCAAGTAGAACTTCTGCTCCGTTAAGGAAAGTATAAATTCTAAGATAATGAACAATTCTATTTGCATTCTTTCGACTTTCAATAGATGAGATTTTATCAATGAATGTTTTGATCGGAAGATAAGGCAAAGTTGTGATTAACTTTAAGCTTTTTTTAGTTAGATTGTACAAGTCAAATTTGAATTCATCTTTATGTTTTGTTTTATGCACATAAGGATTCTTGATCTTTTTTTTGTTAAATAGCTCAGTATTTCTAAGCATGTCTTGGAAAGTTTTACCAAGCATAGCCTTAATTGACTTAATGCTTTTTTTATACGTTAGAGAGACTCCAATTAAAAGTTCTAAAGTTAAAGGTAAGTCGTAGAATGGATAATCAGTTCCAAATAAAATTCTAGTGGAGCTAATTTGTTTGATAAGATTGTAAAAGTCAAAAACCCTAATTGCACTAATTTCGAAATAAACATTTGGGTAATCCTTAACAACTTCAATCACTTTGTTCATATCAACGAATGCTGCATGTCCAAGAATAATTTTTGCATCAGGAACTTTTTTCAGTAGATTCTTTAATTGACCTGACATCTCACTCATGCCAAGACCAGTGTGGACAAGAACAACTAATTCTTTTTCTTTTGCACGTCTGAAAATTTCAATTGAATCTTTAGAATCAATTTTGAATTTTTGTCTAACAGGATGAAGTTTTACACCAACAAAACCCTCTTTTGCTCTAAGTTCAAATTCTTTCTTCCACTTTTTTTTTGGATCTAATCTAAAGAAAGGAATAAATCTATCAGGATATTTTTTGCAAGCATCATAAATTCTTTGATTAGGTAAATGGTAATCATCACCTCTGTCAGGATCGCTAAATGGAAAAATTGCTGAACGAGTAACGTTCATTCTATTCATTTCTTTAATTATAGTTTCAGCAGTGGTAGTTTCGCCATCATCATCAAGACCTAGATGAACGTGAGAGTCAACGATAGGAGTATCTTGAATTATAGTTTTGTAAATCGCGCTTATTTGTTTGTTCCAAGGATATTTTATTTTTACCATTTTGTGTTTTTTTTAATTATTCTAAATCTTGTTTTGTTATTTTTTTAAGATGAAAGTTGGAATCATTCCGCCACCCTGAGTTGTATTAATAATTTTAGAGCTACTAATTCTAGTTACAAAACCAGCAACTTTTTTATTAATTACAAAAGGACATAAATTAATGTATTTTTTATTGTAAACAACTGTGCCATTTTTTATTTCTGGGACATCAATTGTTGGAATATTTAAGTACTCTTGAACAATCCATTTCTTTTCTTTAATGGCTCTAGTTGCAGCTTTTTCCCATATAGCTTTAGAACAGTCTTCTCCAATAAATACATCTACGCCGCCATAGGCAATAGATGGTTTTAGAACTAAATCATTCTTTTTTCTTGTGATGTATTTTAAGAGTGCAGCTTTTCCACCTTTGTAGTTTTTGATGGAATTATCATTTATTTCAATTGACCAAGGAATGATTTCTTTAACTAACTTTTTTTCTTTAGCTGTTAAAGCTTCATCAAATACTCCTTCTTGCAATCTGGTAAGAAGACTTTTATCATCAATAATTCTTGATGCAAAAGGATTAAGCATACAAACTTTTTTTTCTTTTAAACCTTTAATTACTTCTTTGAAAAGAACGGTGTTTTCAAGGTAATCAGTTGTAATAAATCTTCGATAAATAATGTCTATTTTTTCTTTTTTGAAATAAAGACCTTTTCTAAGTAAAGTTTTTTTGAAGCTTAGTTCATCAGGACTACAAATAATAGTTTTATGTCCTTTAGTTTCAAAGTATTCTTTGATATAAATTTGATCTGAAATTGTTTTTATACCCTTTAAATCGACAATTGCAATAGTTGGTTTTTTCTTTTTTCCACCCCATTCATTATAGACACTAAGAAAACCATCAAGTAAGAATTGTCTAGTATCAGGAAAACCTTTAATTTCACCTTTTTGTTTTTGTAATTGGAAAGGTTTTTGTTTTAAGAAAATTTTATCGATAAAAGGAGTCCTGCCCATACCTGAAGGACTTTCAGGATTAATTTCGATAACTTTGAATTTATTTTTGTACAAAAATAAGTCATATCTGTTAAAGACATTAATAGTTTTGAATCCTCTAGGAATATTAATGATTTTAAGTTCTTCTTTAGGAATGCTGAATTGATCTGCAAATTTATTTTCATTAAGATATAAGTTAACAACTTTATCAATTACTTCTGTAAGCTGTTCTGTTTTGGACTGTAAATCATTTATTTGTTTTTTTGAAATGATGTTTGCTGTAATGAAAAAAGGAAGGGTATTATCTCCTGAATTCATACCAATTTTTTCATAGTATTGTTCGATATTTTTATTACAAGAATCGTATTCTTTTTTTGTTTTTAGAAAGTGATTGTTATTCATATTAAATTATGTGTTTTTTCCTCTTTAAAATGTTTGTCTTTTTGAAGTAGAATTATTTTTTGTTTTTTGTTGATTTATTAGGTTCATCATCTTCGCTTATTTGAGTCTGTTCGGACTTTTTATGCTCTGCCATAATAGTTTCAACTATTTTTTTAGTTTCTATAAGATCTTTTTCAAATTTATCTGAATAATAACAAGCAAATCTTTTAGCTTTTCTTCTTGAAATTTTTCCTTTTTTGTTAACCCAGCCTTTACGTCTTGCTAAAGTTAGCATTTCATCAGATAGAGACCGTTTTTTCTTAATCATAGCTTCAATCTTTTTTAGTAAAGGTAAGTAAAATTTTGGAACTGAGGATTTTGCAAGTCTAAAAAATCTTTTAGTATACTCATAAAGTTCTTTATTTGCAAAGCCTTCGTAAACACTAGCTCGCTGTAAATTGTTACGAACATATGTGTGAGGCGGTATATACATGATTCCATTTCTAATTATAAACGAGTCATTCATGCCATTATCAGCAGGAATAACTTCGATGAATTCACGCTGAATTTTTCTGAGTGAGAATTTGATGAGAGCTGAAACTGCAAACATAGTACTCATATAATTTATGTCTAAACCTCTTTGTTCCAAAGTTCCATGTTTATTTATTTTAACAGGGTTCCATGAAATATCAAGATTGTGCGGGTAAATCTCTTTAAAATTAGCTTTTGGATTTGCTTCTTCAACAAGTTTTTGCCATTTAGTTTCTCTAAGTTTTAGACTGTTATCTAAATCAACTTGAGTTTGTTTGTAAGGTGGAAGGCCTCCTAATAATTGTAGTTTATCATAAAGACCAGGATAATCTAGTTTTTTGCCACCTCTATAAACTAAAATTCTAGAGTTTTTAGCAAGAATTCGACCTTCAAAAAAAGGTGATGATTGAGTTAAAAGTGTGAGGATTGGATCAATTGCAATTTCGAAATTATAACAATTGATAAGACTTCTTTTTAGTTTACTATCAACTAATAATTTAAGTTCTTTTTTTTCATTGTCAAAAACTCCTTTTGGAAATGCGTAATGATGATGAAAACCAACAACTTTAGTGGCTAGTGCAAATTTGTCTTTTCCAAATATTTTTTCTTGAATTTTGTATTTTCCAGTTGTGTCTGGTGTGAATCTAGTTTTAATTTTTCCAGGATATGTGCTAAATGGGAAAATTCTAAGTTTGTTTTCTTTAGCAACTTCCATAACTTTTTCAATAGACTTAATCATTTCCATTGCAGGGTTGTAAGAATTAATGTTTGGATAACATCCAAGTTCAAGCATATTTTTGCCGCATTCTTTAACAACATCAACTTCAGGATATTTTTCTTTAACTTTGTTAACAAGATCAAAGCCTTTGTAACTCATTCTACCACTGGCTTTTAGAATATGCATTTCAACTTCAAAACCACTCATTGCACGTTTTAAGGGTTTTTTCTTATTTTGACTTTCTAAAGTATTTATCAGATCCATGTTTTCATTAGTAGATTTTATGGCTTTACTTTTAAGCTTTGTGATGTTGAAGAATGTATTATTTGTCGATATAAAATTAGAAAAGTATTTAAACCATAATTGTAGTATAATTTTGATGGGATTAATAGAAACTGGTGTTGATAGACTTTTATCACTAATAAATGAGCGAGAAAAAGTATTAGTTAAAGATGCTGCAAAAGAACTTGCAGTCTCAGAACAAATTGTTAATGAATGGGCAGAATTCTTAGAAGAAGAAGGATATGTTACATTCGAATATAAATTCTCAAAAACTTATATTACTAAGAAAGAACTTTCTTCAGAAAATCTAAAAGATAAAGAGAAAGAGTATTCTTCTCAAAAAGAAGCATTTGTAAGAAAAGCAGAAACCATGCTTCAATTAGTTGATAGGGATTCTTTAGGTTTAGAAGACGTAAAAATGGAGTTTGATTCAATCTATAAGGCAGTGAATGAAAAAAAAGAACTGATTAAAGATGATTTAAATACACTTCAAAAATATGAAGATTCAAAAGAAAGATTAGATCAAAAACTTATTGATCAAAAAAACAAGTTTGAGTCAATGCTTGTAGACGCAGAGAAGAAGATAAAATCAAAATCAGTAGATGTAGCTGAACTAATTGATAAAATTAAAGTAGAAGAAAGTAAAATTTCTGATAGTGAAAAGGATATTGATGAGTTAAAAACTTCTGAAGATAAAATAAAAGATCAAATTAATGATATGATTTCTTTGGCTCAAAACGTAAATAAACGAATTGATTCAAGAGAACATGAATTAACTCATTCAAAAAAAACTTTGAAAAATTTAAAGAGTTATGCGGATAATATTGAATCACAATTAAAAAAACATACGAGGAAAGTTATAGATCCGCTTCTAAAGAAAGTTCGAGACCATGAAGATGATATTAAGTCTTCACAAGATAAGCTTATTAAGAAAATTACTATTCAGAAAGATGAGTTAAAATCAATAGTTGAAGATACAACTGTTATTGAGAAACAATTCGAAGATTTATTTAGATCAAAGATGAAAGCACATACGATTGTATCATCACTTTCAATTGATAAAGTAGCTATGGAAAAAGAATTAAATCTTTTAATAAAAAAAGTTAGCGCATTAACAGTATTCTCAAAAGGAAAATCAATCAATCAAAAAGTATCTAGCATCAAGAAATTATTTGATGATATTGAATTACGAGAAGAATCATTTAAGAATAAAATTAAAAATTTATCAATATTATTGTATGGTTTGAAAGGCAAGAAATAAATATTTTTTCTTGTTAGAAATCATGTTTTAATAATAATTCGTGCAAAAAGGGGAGTACAAAAAGAGGGGAGATTATGTCAGACTTATATTTAACTACAGGTGAGACAGTAAGTGATTTACATGAACTAGTTGATAAACTGGGTATCATGTCAAAGAAAACATTTGGAGTTCACGTAAATTCAGGAAGAAATGATTTTTCTGAATGGATTAGTACTCAAATAAAAAACAGATTCTTAGCAGAAAAAATTTATCATGTTGAAACAAAAGAAGAAATGAGAAAAATTCTCATGGAAGATTTAACGAAAGTTAAAAATAACAAAATTAATCCTGAGTCTGAGATACATGAGAACGAAAAAATATTATCAAAAGATGAAATAAAGAAAGCTAAGAAAACAAAAGCATCTTCTAAAGATAAAAAAAGTTCAAAAGAAGTAACAG